>OFTY01000527.1_pt1 | contig 25645 bp, 24 predicted proteins | sample 1775061 | NCBI WGS metagenome assembly OFTY01 (sample SAMN08195773, study PRJEB24354) | sludge metagenome | isolation source: sludge from phenol fed wastewater aerobic bioreactor B | place: India: Nagpur | collected 2016-09-16 | reverse complement strand
AGGGCGCGGAGGTGAAAGGTAAGGCTTTCGACCTTGCCAAGAATGGTTCCAGCGAGATTATCGTCAAGATTCCAGCCTGATAGAGGCGATAACAAGGCTGGAGGCTCCCGGATGGGCCTCCAAATGCACAAAATTGCGGCAGCAAGGATCACCTGCCGCAATTTTGCCGCAGGGTTGGGATTTCACCTTTTATCTCAAACCGTTAGGTGATCACGGCAGATTTCGAAACGTCGCTATCTTTTGTTCGCGTATCGGGAACCGAAGATGTACACGGCCATTGTTTTGCGACGCATCTATCGATACGAGTCCGAAAATGATGCGGTGCACAATAAAGGTACGGCGGAGTAACTGAAGTGTCCCTGCTGCAAATATACTGGAGAGCGCTCGGTTACCTGGCCGCTGACAAGAAGCGCGTCGCGCTGATCTGCGGCGCCAACGTCGCGCTGGCCGCGATCGCGATCCTCGAGCCGATCCTGCTCGGGCGAGTGATCGGCGCCATCTCCGAAAAAGGCCCGGTGTTCTCGACGCTCGCCATCTGGGCTGCTCTCGGTGCATTCAACGTCATCGCCTTCGTCCTGGTCGCGCGGGGCGCCGACCGCTTTGCCCATGCCCGCCGCTCGGAAGTTCTGTGCGAATCCTTCGAGCGCGTCATCACCATGCCGCTCGCCTGGCACCACCAGCGCGGCACCTCCAATTCGCTGCATACGCTGCTGCGCGCCGTAGAGACCTTGTTCAGCCTGTGGCTCGAATTCATGCGCGTGCATCTGTCGACGGCCATCGCGCTGGTGCTGTTGGTGCCGACCGCGATCGCCATGGACATCCGCATGTCCGGCGTGCTGCTTGGCCTTGGCGTGCTCTACGTTGGCATCGGCCGTGTCGTCATGCGCCGCACCAAGTCGGGGCAGACCGCCGTCGAACGCCACTACCATACGGTGTTCGCTCATGTCAGCGACAGTGTCAGCAACGTCGCCGTGCTGCAGAGCTACAACCGCATCGGCCATGAAACGGCTACGCTGAAGCGCTACGTCAAGGACCTGCTCGACGCGCAGAACCCGGTGCTCGACTGGTGGGCGATCGCCAATGCGCTGAACCGCCTGTCCTCGACCATCTCGATGATGATCGTGCTGTCGATCGGCGCCTATCTCGTGACCCAGGGCCAGCTCCGCGTCGGCGACGTCGTCGCCTTCACCGGCTTTGCCGGGATGCTGATCGCCCGTCTCGACCAGATGTCGGCCTTCACCACGCAGATCTCCGAGGCGCGCGCCAAGCTGGAGGACTTCTACCGCCTCGAGGATTCGGCCGCCGACGTCGCCGAACCGGACGGCCTGAAGGAGCTCAGCAACGTGACCGGCCATGTGCGGTTCGAGAATGTCAGCTTCGAGTTCGCCAACTCCGGCCACGGCATCGAGGACGTGTCGTTCGAGGTCCAGGCTGGGCAGACGGTCGCCATCGTCGGCCCGACCGGCGCAGGCAAGACGACGCTCATCAATCTGCTGCAGCGTGTCTTTACCCCGTCCAGCGGTCGCATCCTCATCGATGGCATCGACACGCGCACGGTGACCCGCAAATCGCTGCGCCATTCGATCGCCACCGTCTTCCAGGACGCTGGCCTGCTCAATCGCTCGATCGAGGACAATATCCGTGTTGGCCGCGCCGATGCGACCTATGACGAGGTGCACGCCGCGGCCAAGGCCGCCGCCGCGCAGGACTTCATCCTCGCCAAGAGCGATGGCTACGACACGATCGTCGGCGAGCGTGGTGGCCAGCTCTCCGGCGGCGAACGCCAGCGCATCGCCATCGCCCGCGCCGTGCTCAAGGATGCTCCGATCCTGGTGCTCGACGAGGCGACCAGCGCCCTCGACGTCGAGACCGAGGATCGCGTCAAGGAAGCTATCGACGAGCTGCGCCGCAACCGCACGACCTTCATCATCGCCCACCGCCTGACCACAGTCCGCGACGCCGACCTCGTCGTCTTCATGGACAAGGGCAGGGTGGTCGAGATGGGCGGCTTCACCGAACTGTCGCTGCGCAACGGCCGCTTCGCCGCCCTGCTTCGCGCCGGCGGCCTGCTGAACGACGAGGAGGTTCGCCGCCTCAGCCGCCCGGTCAACGAAGCAGCGTAAGTGCCCCCTTTACCTCCCCCTTGTGGGGAGGTCGGACCGAAGGTCCGGGTGGGGGGATGGCGCCAACCCCGGCCCGCTGCTCCGAAGCGACCCTCGCCGCAAGGGGAAGGTCGTGCCCTGCGACACTCCCTCGATTGCCCCGGACACATTGCCGGTCTATTTAGGTCGGCATGAGCGACACCACCTCACGCCAGACCGGATGGACCGATCTCGCCAACCCGACCCGTTTCGTCGGTCTGGCCGGCAAGGTCATTCCGTGGCTGGCGGCTATCGCCGCCGTCCTGCTTGCCGTCGGTCTCTACATGAGCTTCACCGCGCCCGAGGACTTCCAGCAGGGCATCACGGTGCGGATCATGTACATCCACGTGCCTTTCGCCTGGCTCGCCATGATGTGCTACACGATCATGGCGATCTCGGCGCTGGGAACGCTGGTCTGGCGCCATCCACTGGCCGATGTCGCGCTGAAGTCGGCCGCCCCCATAGGCGCCACCTTTACCGCGTTGGCGCTCATCACCGGCTCCATCTGGGGCAAGCCCATGTGGGGCACCTGGTGGGTATGGGATGCGCGGCTGACCTCCGTCTTCGTGCTCTTCCTGATGTATCTCGGCATCATTGCGCTGACGCGCGCGCTTGACGATGCCGGCCGGGCCGCCTGGGCGGCCGCCATCATCACGCTGGTCGGCTTCATCAACATCCCGATCATCAAGTTTTCGGTCGACTGGTGGAACACGCTGCATCAGCCGGCATCGGTGTTCCGGATGGGCGGCCCGACCATCGATCCCTCAATGCTGTGGCCGCTGGGCGTGATGGCGCTCGGCTTCACCGTGCTGTTCTTCGCGCTACACCTGATCGCGATGCGCACCGAGATTTTCAGGCGCCGCGTGACGGCTATGCGGAGGGTTGCGGCGCGGCAGGCCGAGCGGCAGTAGGATATTCGTCATCCTAGCGCCTGCGCGCGTCGCTACGCGCCTTGCATAGCCCTAAGATGACGAGTGACCGCCGTCGCACCTCGAACGGCTCACCCCATCCGCCCTCTGGCGGTCACGGGCAGCGTTTCCAGCACCTTGTCACCGTCGATCAGGTGCACCTGGTCGAACAGGTTTGTCACCACGCAGCAATGGTCGGGAACCACGCGCACGCGCTCGCCGATCTTTACATGCGCGCCGTCCGAAAGCGTGACCGTGCCGTGTTCCTCGCTCAGCCCGGTCACGCGGGCGCCCGGCATGCCAAGCAACTCGCCGAAATCAGGCAGCCCCAGCGTGTCCGATGAAAGCGCCTTGCTGCCGCTGTCGAGGATGGCGCGGGCAAGGGTCGGGTGGCTGACGACGGTGGCCAGCACCGTCAGCGCGCAATCGTCCAGCGTGCCGACGCCTTTGGCGACCTGGTAGCGGTCGAGATAGATATAGGTGCCGGGGCGGTATTCGGTGACGACGCTGTTCTCGCCCGAGCGCCACATGTCAGGCGTGCCGCCGCTGGAGATGCGCTCGCAGGCCAGTCCGCTGGCGGCCAGCGCCTGTTTGGCCGCGGCCAGCCATGCCTCCGCCTCCGCCGCGCGGCCGCCCGCCGGATAGGTCATCAACCCGCCAAAGGCGAGGCCCCTGGCCTGGTCGATGATCTTCGCCAGCGCCACGGCTTCTTCCGCGGTCTGCACCCCGCAGCGGCCCATCCCGGTGTCACACTCGACCAGCACCGAGAGCGGATGGCCGGTATCTGTGAAGGTTGCCGCCAGCCCTTCTACCGTTTCCCTGCTGTCAGACGTCACCGACAGGGTTACGCGGCCGTGCAGCGCTTTCAACCGCTCCAGCTTGGCGCGACCGAGGATGTTGTAGGGCAGGAAGATGTCGCCCAATCCGGCGTCGGCCATCACTTCGGCCTCGCCGATCTTCTGGCAGGTGATGCCGACGGCGCCGGCCGCCACCTGCTTCTTCGCCCAGTAGGGAAGCTTGTGCGTCTTGATGTGCGGCCGCAGCTTCAGGCCGTGGCTGTCGGCATGCGCCTGCGCGCGGCTGATGTTGGCTTCGGCGCGGGCCGCGTCGATCAGGATCGCCGGCGTATCGAGGTCGTCTATGCTGAGCATCGGTATGTCCGTAAGACCGTTGGGTAGGAGCCTGTAGCGAATTTCGAAATAGTCTGCGTGTGGTTATCGCCCTGATAGCCGTCGATGTCACGGGGCCAGAACGAGGAGTTTACATCGACAGCGGATCGACGTTCGGCTATGCGAGGAAGACATTTTCAGTTGGCAGCGGCCGGGAGGAACCAGGACCCATGAAACGCTCCACCATCAACGACATCATCCGCGACGCCGACGCTTTCATCCGCTCCTTCGGCTACATCATGCCGCCCTTCGCCTACTGGTCACCCGAGCAGATGAAGGAGCGCCGCCAATCCTCCGCCGGCATATTCGACGGGCGCCTTGGCTGGGACATCACCGACTACGGCCAGGAGAAGTTCGACGAACTCGGCCTCTTCCTTTTCACCGTTCGCAACGGCCATTACGCGGACATGAAGAAGGGCAAGGGCATGCTCTACGCCGAGAAGATCATGATCTCGCGCAAGGACCAGCTCTCGCCGATGCACCGCCACAACATAAAGGCTGAGGACATCATCAACCGCGGCGGCGGCAAGCTGGTGCTCGAGCTGTTCATGCCCGATGCCGAAGGCGGTATCGATCCGAAGGCGGAAGTCTCCGTGCCGGTTGACGCCACCATCCGCAAGCTGCCGGCCGGCGGACTGCTGAAGCTCGATCCGGGCGAGAGCGTCACGCTGCTGCCGGGCGTCTGGCATGCCTTCTGGGCCGAGGGCAAGGACGTGCTGATCGGCGAGGTCTCAACGGTCAACGACGACCTGACCGACAACGTCTTCCGCGAGCCGATCGGCCGCTTCTCCAACATCGACGAGGACGTCGCGCCGCTGCACCTTCTGGTGTCGGATTATGAGAAGTGGGTGGGGTGACAAGAAGCCGTCGGGTCCTTTTTCGGGCCGACATCTCCCGCGAGCTGATGGACCGCTTCGAATATCGCTGTCCTAGGGGCGAGACGTGTCCAAGGAAATCGAGACGTCCTTCTTGCGTCCGAGAAATGCGATCGTCAAATCACCCGTCGAATTTTCCCCGAACAACCCATCCAAGCCAGTTCCGTCGTCGCATTTGAATTTCAATCCAAAATAATCTGTAATATATTTATTTGAGTATGAGCTGATCCGTCGCATTCCAGGCATTCTACAGAATTCAGAATTAATGAAGAATACAAAATAGCTTTCGGCTGGATGCCATGAGGTTGCCATCTTGACCAAGGAAACCTCGATAAAACGAGATCCCTGCACAAATTTCAGGTTAATTGACTGCATATGGTCGTCACCAAGTGCGCTTGATACTTTCCAGCCAGCAGAAGCTAGAACGACCTCTTCCATCTCCATTCCCAGGTAAAACGGGTGGATGCCTCGTCGCGCGACAATTTCGAAATCCACGGGTCCCGGGTGGCCAGCCATTTCGGCCATGTCTGTGTTGTTGTTACCGCGCATGCTTATCGGCTTTCCTGTTCCCGAGCAGCAGCTTGCGCTCGAGATGGGCACGCAACTCACCGTAATAGGCGGTGAGAAACGGCTTTGAATCGACCGGCTCGACCTTGGCGCCGATCTTATGGGCGATCGTCTCCGCCACGGCCTTCAGCGCGAAATAGTCGTCACGACGCAGCACGTCTTCCAGCTTCTGCAATTCGGCGATGCCATAGGCGTCGAGCTGCGCCACGCTGAACTTGAACTTGCTGGAGAACGGATCCTGCCTTTGCGAAAGATCCTCGAGCAGCGCCACCTTCGGCGCCTCGACCACCCAGGTGCCGGCAAGCAGGTCGCCGACGCGCAGCCGGTCGCGATTGAAGAGCGGAAACAGGGAGAACAGCAGCGCCCACACCAGGCCGAAGATCGTCGACAGCGTATCGGCGACATCGGTGCCGCCGCGCGCGGCGAGGATCGACAACGGCAGGAAAACCTCGATCTCCCGCATCAGGTTGCGGGCGATGACCTGGTCGATGGTGAGGCCCGCGCCGCTGCGCGCCGCGACCCTGACGCCGAGCATCCTCTTGCCCGGTGTCGCCGCACGCCTGCCGGCTTCGAAGACGATGAAATAGGCATTGCGCAGCAGGAAGATGAGGATGATCCAGACGATGAAGAGCGGCTGGATCCTCTCCGCGCGCAGGCCGGCCAGCCCGAAGAGAGCGACCAGCGAAATCACCACCGTGGCGATCACCATGATCACCACGTCGAGCAGGAACGCTGCCGCTCGCGTACCGGCATCCGCCAGCCTGACCCGCAGGTCCACGCCTTCGGGTGTGATCAGGGGACGCACGAGCAGGGCAGGGTTCCTAGCCGTTGCCATGTCGCACCATCCGCAACAGATAGAAATAACAGATCCAGAACGAGAGCATTGCCCCGCCGATGGCGTAGCGGGCCGTGTCGCTGGAGATCGTCTGCCGGCCGATCCCCTCGAGCAGGCCGGCGAACAGCAGCATCACCGTCACGCCGATCATGGCCGTCGCCGCCACGCGCCCGGCCTGAGCGGCCGCGGCCATGCGGGTCAGTTCGCCGGGGAAGGCGATGCGCGTGCCGATGCGCATGCCGGCGGCGCCGGCGATGGCGATCGCGAACATTTCGGTCGTGCCATGGATCGACAGCCAGCCGCCAAGTTCGAAGCCGAGCCCCTTGGCCATGTAGATCTGGAAGATCGCGCCCAGCATGCAGCCGTTCATCAGGATGAGCAGCACGCTGGGCACCGCGAAGGCAAAGCCGAGCGCGAAAGCAAGGATCGCCACTTGTGTGTTGTGCGTGAAGAGGTAGGCCGCGAAACCCGAGAGGAAATGGGTGGTGCCGCCGTCATAGAGCACGCTGCGCAGCATCTCGGCCGATGAGTCCGGGTTGCGCCCGCCGGCAAGGCCGGGCTCTATGATGGCGTCGTACCAGCGCTTGTCGGAGGCGACCAGCCAATAGCCCGCGAGGGCGCCGACGACGGTCAACCCGACCGCCACCCATACCTCGCGCCACAGATCGCGGATCGCCGCCGGCCAGTCGCGCAGGAAGAAGTCACCGACACGTGCTCTCAGGCTTCGCCGGGCGCCGTAGAGGTAGAAGTACCCGCGCAGGCAGAGCGCCTCCAGATAGGCGATCAACGCGCTGTCCAGCGATGTCGCCCGGGCCACCGAAAGTGAGGAGAGCGCCGAGCGGTAGAGCAGCGGAAGCGATAGCAATTCGTCTTCCGAAAGCGCGCGCGGCGCGCGCTTCTCGACGCGCGCAAGCAGGGCCTCGAACGCCTTCCAGTCGGCCTCGCGTTCCTTGCGGAAGCTTGCCAGCGACTGGCGTATGCCATTGGTGCCCGCCGGCAGCGTCATAAGAGGTTCTCCTCCTTGAGCTGGATATAGCGTTCGACCAGGGCTGGGCCGAGACGCTGGTGGTCGGCCTCGATGACATGCGCGCCGAGCAGGCGCAGGCGCCCGATCACCACTTGCCTTTGCTTGAGCAGGTCGCCGGCGGTGACGGCACGGGCGACATCCTCCGGTGTCGCCGGCGCCATGTCGGCCAGTGTCTCCAACTCGACATCCTTCATCAGCATGAACAGCACCAGATGCCGCTCTGTCAGCCGGCCGACGGTGCGCAGCATCAGCTCCGCGCTGATAGGGTCGACGAAATCGGTGAAGACGATGACCAGCGAGCGACTGTCGAGCCTTGCCGCGAGGGTCGTCAGCGCCAGCGTGAAATTCGTTTCCTCCGTGGAATAGTCGATATCGGCCGCGCGCTTCTGGATCATGGCGAAGCTGGGGGAACCGCGCACGGCGCCGCTGGAGACGCGCGGCCTGGCATCGAACGAGAACAGGCTGACGAGGTCGCCGCCTTTCAGCGCGATGAAGGCCGAAAGCAGTGCCGCCGTCACGGCGCGGTCGACCTTCGGTACGCCGTCGACCGGCTCGCACATCAGCCGGCCGCTATCGATGGCGAGCACGATGTTGTTGTTCTCCTCGATCCGGAACTCGCGCGCCAGGAGCTTGCCGTGACGGGCGCTGCGTTTCCAGTCGATCATGCGCCGGCCCATGCCTGGCTGGTAGTCCTTCAGCGCCTCGAACTCGCGTCCCTGGCCGGAGCGCCTCTGCGCATGGCCGTCGGCAAGTGCCGAGCGCTGCAGCAGCGTGATCGCCTCGTCGCGCGCGCTGCTGACGTCGGGCAGCACCGCCACCTTGCGATCCATGGGCAGGACGACCTGGTTCCAGGTCAGCCCGAATGGTCCCTGCCAGCGCAGCCAGAGCCGGTCGAAACTCGCAATGCCACGCCGGATGGCATCGAATTCGAGGTCCAGCGTTCCGCCCTGCGCCGGCAGCGTGCCGCCGGTGCCGTTCACCGGCGACAGCCGTTGGTCGTGCCCGACGCGGGCCTGCAGCCGGCGTGGATGTGTGCCGAGGCCGGCCGCGATGTGGAGCGTGAAGCGTCCGCCGACACCGACCTGCGGCGGCGCCGTCAGTGTTGCACTGAGCGAGGCGCGCCCGCGTCCCGCCGCCGCGTCGACCGCGAGGAAGGCGAGCAGGGCGCATGCCCACAGCAGGCCGAGATACCAGACATGCGGCAGTACGAGCGCGATCAGGAAGGCGGGGATCGCCCCCGCCACCGCTGCCCATACAGCTCTGCCGCTGGGATAGATCAACGCGGCGCTTCCGTCTGGTCGACGAGGTCGGAGACGATCTGCTCGACCAGCCGACCGTCGATCTGCGCCGCCGGCGAGAGGATGACGCGGTGGCGCAGCGCCGGCACGGCAAGCGCCTTGACGTCGTCGGGGATCACATAGTTGCGGCCGTCGAGCGCCGCGCGGGCCCTTGCCGCGCGCGCCAGCATGGCGCCCGCGCGCGGGCTGGCGCCGACTTCGAGATCCGGGCTTTCGCGCGTTCCGCGCACAAGCGCCGCTATGTAGCCGACGACGTCGTCGACCAGCGTGACTTCGCCGACCGAGGCCAACGCGGCTTCGAGCGTCGCCCGGTCGGTCTGCGCCTTGATGCCGTACTGCTCGATGTCGTGCGAAGCCGAGCCGCCGCCGTGATGGGTGATGATGGCGCGCTCCTCCTGTGCGTCGGGATAGCTCACGCGGTGCTTGAACAGGAAGCGGTCGAGCTGCGCCTCGGGAAGCGGATAGACGCCCTGGTGCTCGATCGGGTTCTGCGTCGCCACGACCATGAAGTTCCGCCCGAGCGAATGGGTTGTGCCGTCGAAGGTGACTGCATGTTCCTGCATGGCTTCCAGAAGCGCGGCCTGGGTCTTCGGCGGCGTACGGTTGATTTCGTCGGCGAGCAGCAGATCGCAGAAGATCGGGCCGCGCGTCAGCGTGAACTGCCCGGTCTGGAAATTGTAGATGTTGGAGCCGACGATATCGCCGGGCATCAGGTCGGGCGTGAACTGGATGCGCCCGTAGGTGACGCCCAGCGCCTGCGCGAAGCAGCGCGCCGTCATGGTCTTGGCGGTGCCTGGCGGACCTTCAAGAAGGATATGCCCGCCCGCGAACAGCGCCGTCAGCATCAGGTCGAGCGTGTCGCGCTGTCCGGTGATCGCCTTCGCCCACTCTTCCCTGATCGCGCTCGCCAGGGCCTTCACATCATCGACGTTCACCGAGCCTCCTTGCCGTCCAGTCGTGCAGCTTTTCCGCCGCATCATGCATTCCGGTCAAACTGTTGGAATCCTTCGTCGCCTTGAACCGCGCGGTGAAGCTGTTGGCTTCGCCTTTGTCGCGGGAATCCAGCCAGCGATCGAGCGCTTCGCCCTGCAGCCCCTGCGGCGCCCCGAGCAGCGTGCCGGCGCGTTGCCGCATCAGCGCCGCGTAGCGCCCGCCGAGTTCGCCCAGCCTGCCGGCGCGCTTGAGCAGCGTCGCGGTCGTGTCGACCAGCGCGCGCTTGCCGAAGGCGATCGCGCGACCTTCGGCGCGCGGCGGACCGAACCGGCCGAGCCCATGCAGGAAGGCCAGCGCCGCCGCCGCGAGGATCGACAAGGTGAGCGCGAGGAAGGGGGGCTCGATCAGCAGTTTGGCGAGATCGTGTTTCCGCCCAGCGCCGTGCAGCGTCAGGTCGAACACCACGGCCCCCTCGCTCGGTTCGAGCATGGCGATCATGTCCAGCGCGGCTGCGGCCTTCTGCGGGTCCTTCAACGCCGCATTGTTGATGAGGTCGGGGTCAGTCAGGATATAGAACGGCTCGTCGTCGAGCTCGGTAAGGACGGCCTTGCCGTTGCCGGCGGCTATCAGCGGATGTTCGTCGGCCACCCATTGCAACTCGTCGGGCACGGCGACCATGTGACCACTGACGTCGATCTGCTGAACCGTGCTTTTGCCTTCGCCGAGCTTCGCCTTGGCGATCAGGCCGAGCCAGTCGTTGACCACCGTATTCGGCAGTGGCTCGACCTTCATCTCCCAACCCTCGTGGGTCTGCAACGGCAATGTCTGCCATTTTGGCAGCACGAACAGCGTGTCCCTTCCCGAACGCTGCTTGACGATGCGCTCGAGCGCCGATCTGTCGCTGTCCGGGGCGATCGTGACGATCAGGAGAGACGTCATGTCGCTTTCGAGGTCATCCTCACCGCGCGCCATCGGCGGGGCTTGTCCGTTGGTCAGCTTCAGCCATTCCACCAGCCCGGCATAGCCTGTACCGCCCCTGGAAAGTGGTGTCGCGCCGCCTTCCGGTTGGCGGAATTCGGGCGCGTATGTGGACAGAAGGAAGAAACCGGCAGCGGCCAGCAGGCTGGCGAAGATGCCCCAGAACAGTGTCCTGCGGCTGAACAGTTCCTGCGCCGCCTCGGCTGCCTGCATGCTCATGCCCAGGCGTCCCGGAAGGCAAATCGCTCATAGGCGTCACGCGCCTGCCGCCAGCCTTCGGCGCCGACCGGCCTGCGGGCAAACAGCGCTGCCTCGACGACGCGCGCGATCTCGCTGAAGGCGGCGCGGGGGCGGGTCGGTATGGACCCGGCGGCGGCGATGTCGCGCGCCGTCAGCGACGGCCGCAGAAAGTCCGGCAGGCGGGTCGCGATGTCGCCGACGCTGCGACGCAAAAGGAGATGCACCGCCTCGTCATACGCGCCACGCGCCGCCAGCGCATCGGCTTCCGAGAGCAGGACCTGCGCAACGTCGGCATCGGGCCGCCATTCCTCCGTAACCTCCGCCTGCTTGCGGGCGCGTCGCCAGGGCAGGCCCCAGGCGACCCCTCGGGCTTCGAGGATGACCAGCAGCGCGATGATTGCAACGCCGAGGATCACCGCGCCCCAGAAGAAGTAGATCATGTAGGGCCCGAGCTTGGCCAGGGCATCCAGAAAGGGCTTCAGCCATTCCGGCGGCTTGGGCTGCACATAGGCGGGCAGGTCGAACTGGATCGAATCATCCGCCAGCAACTGCTTGTGCATCCGTGCCAGCCATTCGGCGTTTTCCGTGCCCGGCTGTGCGGTCGTCACCCGCTCGCTCCCCCTGCAACCTGCGGTTCGCCGCGACACTGGCAATACAGCGCGACAATTGCAAGTGCACTGGACGCGCCGCTCCAATCTTGGCAGATTTGCTAGTGAGGTCACCGATTGGGACATGGCGGGGACCCTGGGGGAAGTATCATGACTACTGCGACACTGGGGCAACCTGGAAGATTTGAGATTGGCAGGGTGTTCAACACCACTTTTGGGGTGATCACCCGCAACATCGGGCTTTGCATCGGCCTGGCGTTGTTGTTTTCGGGCCTGCCTTCGCTGCTGATCAGGCTTTGGACACAGCCGCAAGTCGACGCGATGCTTCACCGCGATCCGGGCAGCGTGGTTGATCCAAGCGCCGCGCTTTCCGCGTCCTACATCGGCGTCGTCGCAGGAGTGGTCTCCTTCATTTGCGCGCTGTTGCTTCAGGCGGCGTTTGTGCGGGCGACCATCGAAGACCTCAATGGCAAGCGGGTGTCCTTCGGTGACTGCGTGCAGATCGCAATTCGCTTCCTGCTGCCGACGCTGGCTATCGGCATTCTCGTCACCATTGGCCTGACCATCGGCTTCATGCTTCTCATCGTTCCCGGCGTCATCCTGGCGCTGGGATGGTCGATGTCGGTTCCGGTTCTGATCCAGGAGCGGCTTGGTGTGTTTGGTTCGATGTCGCGCAGCTGGGCGTTGACCAAAGGCAGCCGCTGGTCCCTTTTCGGCCTGTTCCTCATACTGTTCATCATTGCCATGATCATCCAGTGGGGAATGCTGCTTATCCTCGTCCTGTTCGGCGGCATCATTGCCGAGATCGGCGCGGCGCTGGTGCAAACTGTCGTGTCGATGGTGCTGTCCATCGCGGCAGCGGCCAGCTACGTCGAATTGCGGCAGGCGAAGGAAGGCACGGGCATCGCCGAACTGGCGGAAATATTCTCGTAACGATGGCCGATATGGGGATGCCTTGGCGTCTGGGGTGATGGACCAACGCGATCGTCTTCGGATCGGTCGCGTATTCAACGAAAGTTTCGCTGTCGTCGCTCGCAACCTGCTGCTGTGTCTTGGCCTGGGTGCTGCACTCCACGCCCTGCCAAGATTTGCGGCCTGGCTTTGGTATGTGAAGAGCGGCGCAGGCTTGCTGTCGTTTCAGTCATTTCTTACGCAGCACCCGTTCATTTCCATTCTGGCCGTGCCGCTCTATCTTTTCCTCATTGCAATTCTTCAGACGTCTGTCCTCCGTGCCACGATTGTGGACTTGCGGGGCGAAAGGCCCGGCTTTTCGGATTGCTTCGGCTTCGCTCTGGCGTTGTTGTTCCCGATTCTCGGCCTCTCATTGCTGGCGACGATCAGCGTCGCGATCGGGCTGGTTCTGCTGATTGTCCCAGGCATACTCCTGATACTTCGTTGGGCGGTGGCGATGCCGGTTCTTGTTCAGGAAAGACGTGGCATTCTCGACAGCATGGCGCGTAGCCGCGATTTGACCAAAGGAAGCCGCTGGACCCTGCTCGGGGTATGGCTGATCCTCGCTGCAGCGGGTGTACTGGCGGGTCTGATGATCGGACGCGTCGCTATCCCCTTAAACTTGACATTCGGTTTGCTGGCGGATGCGACGGTCAGGTCGGCGCTCCTGGTTTTCTCGTCTGTTGCCACTGCGGTCAGCTATGCCGAATTGCGCCGGATCAAGGAAGGCACCAGCGTCGATGAACTGGCGGAGATCTTCTCTTAACGTACGGTGACAGGTCCGATGGTCGAGGCATCGCCAGGACTTCGCGAGAGGTTTCATCCGGGAAAAGCGGTTGCCAAGGCCGCTTCCTTCATCGGGCAGAATTTGGCCCTCTCACTGGTCGTTGGCGGCCTTTGCTTTTACCTCCCGGTGTTTTTGCTTGAGCTTCTTCGCGAGGCGACGGAAGTCGTGGCCACCGATCCTGGTCTTCCCGCAGTTTTGATCACTGCAATCGTCGCCTCGCTAACCAGGCTGCTGGTGATCGCCCCGATCTTCTTCGGCATGGCCTTGCTGTCGAAGGCCGCTGCTGGCTTTTTCTACGGCGATCGGCCGTCCATCGGTGCCTGTGCTCGGGCAGCCTTGCGTCGTCTTTCTTCGGTCTTGGGCGTTGGGATCGTGATTGTCCTCGGACTGTTTCTCGCGAGGCAGGCAGTGCTCGGCATCATCCTGAAAATACCTCCCCCTGGCGTCGAGATCGTATCAGTTCTCCTGTTCATGCCCTTTCTGGTGATAGGGTTGGCAACTGCGATCGCAATCCCCGTGGCGATGCAGGAAGAACTCGGGACACTCGCCTCGATATGGCGCGCTCGCGCTTTGACCAGAGAGGCTAGCTTGCCGATTTTCGGTATGGTCCTTGTCGTCGTCGCCATGCTGGTGCTGGTCTTGCTGACAACCTCGCACGTGCTAACACCTGTCGAAGCCTTTCCTGTCCTTTCCATGATCACATGGATGCTGATTTCGACGCTGCTAACAGCCACCTATGTCGAGCTGCGTCGAATCGAGGACGGCCCAGGGGCCGATGAGTTGGTGGACGTCTTTTCGTAGCGACGGGAAAGCTCGCTCGGACTGGGAGGCGCTCAATGGCAACAGCAGTGGTCCGCCTGCACGCTGGTCCGGCATAGGCACGATGAGGTGATCGGGACGTCCGCCCTGGCAAGAGGCGGCGCGAGTGTCTGTTGCAGCCCCGGAAGTTCCTCGCTTTCGCCGCGTCGCCTCAGACATTCGACCAGCCCGTGCAGCGCCCAGACATTGTCCGGATGCTGGGCGCAGCGCTGCACCGCGCCGCTCAGGCCAAGGTCGTCGCGATAGACTTGCTCGGCCTCCCTCGCGTGGCCCTGGTCGAGCAGCAGCGCCGCCAGCGCATGGCGCGGCGGATGCATCCACGCCCATGGCTCGGTGTAGGACAGGTTGTCGTCGATCTCCACCGCGTGGCGCAGGTGCCCGTAGGCTTCGTCATGCCGTCCCTGATGATAAGCGAGTTCGCCATCGAGCAGGGCGGCGCCGACCGCCAGCGAGGCACGCGCCGGGTTGCTGAGGAAGCGGCGCTCCGGCGGTATGGTCTCGACATGGCGAAGGAACAGCTCGCGCTGACGTTCGGCCGAGGTGAAATCGCGCAGCGTCGCATGCGCCACGCCCTTGGCGTAATGCTGCATGGCGCTGGTCAATACGTAGAGTTCCGGCTCGGCGATCGTCGGCTCTTCTACGATCTCGCGCCAGCGGCCGAAACGCACCTGAACATGCGACTTCATAGCGTGGTAGCCCTCGACCGTCTGCGTGAATTTCGGTCGTCCCGGGATGCTCACGACATCACGCGTCACCAGGCTGCGCACCTTGTCCGCCGCCCACAGCGCCGGCGCCTGCTGGCCGAGGAACATGCAGGTGAACATCATCAGATGCAGGTCGTGGCAGCAGCCGAGCAGGTAATAGGTCGGCTCGCCTGCATAGGCGAGGTAGAGATCGTTGGCGCGCACCGCCTTCTCGCTGGTGAGCTTGGCCTTCTCGTACTCGCCGCACAGCACGTAGATATGCCCCGGCATGTGGTTCATATGGCCGGCATCGGGGCACATCGCGCCGAGCAGGTCGGCCGAACGCATGCCGCGCTCCGGCTGCGTCGACATTTCGAGCAGGTGGATGTGCAGGTGCAGGATCGCCGGATGCTGAGCGGTGCCCGTCGCGTCCGCCAACCGCATCGACCGCTCGCAAATGTCCAGTGCCTCCAGCACGTCCGAGTTGGGCGCCGGCTTTCCCGTCTTGAGGTCCCAGAGCCGCCGCACTGTGCGCATCATCAGCGCCTCGACGGTCAGCGCCATCACGTCATGATCGTCGGGGAACTCGCCCAGGACCTTACGCATGGCGGCGGCATAGGCGTCGTCCCATCTCTCGAACTCCGCCGGCGAAACGCCCTGGGGTTCCTGGAATCGCGTGGCCAGCGCCTCGATCAGCCGTCGCTCCACGGCGCTGGCGCTTGCCGCCCTGTCCAGCGCCATCCGGACGTGCTGGAAGCAACGGCGGGCGGCATGGTCGGCTTCTTCCTTGCCGTGTTCCTTCCAGGTCAGATTGTAGAAAGGTCCGGCGGCATAGGCGATGCCCCAATGCGCCATGGCGCAGCCAGGATCGGTCTCCAGTGCCTTCTCGAAGCACTTGATGCCCTCGTCGTGATTGAAGCCGTAGCACCAGTTCAGCCCGATATCGAACCAGCGCTGCGTTTGCGCCGAGGGCGTCGAGATGGGGCGGCGGTAGGCGCCGAGATCGAAACGGTCCATGCCGGCTTTCTTTCACCAGGGTTGCTCGGCCGATCGTCTGGCGGGAATCGGCGACGCATGGTGGGCCGAACACGTGCGCCTTGCAAATGATCCCGGCGCGCACATCATTGGGTGTCGCCCCGGAAGGGTTCGAGAGCAGCTATGTCTTGGTGTGCGGCGAGCCAATGTCCTTGGTCAGCGTCGTCAGGCTGGGGTTGGTGATGGCCAACAGCGGCAGGGCCGAAGCCCCCAGCAAGGCGCAGCGGTCGCCGAGGTCGGAAATCTCGACGCGGGGACCGGATTGGTCTGATCGGACGGACGTTCCGAGAGCCGAAAGCCTGTCGCCCAGCATCCGAAGCAGCCACGGCGGTGCCGTACCGCCGATGACGATGCTCGGCGGGTCGAAGATGTTCTCCAGGCTGATCACCGCCCGCCGCAGCGCTGTCGCCGCGGTGTCCAGCCAGAGATCCGGCACTGTGGTCGGATCGAACCCCGAGCGTGGTGCCATCGATGTCCGAAGGCTTGCCAGCGAGAGATAGCCGTGCAGGCAGCCCTTGTTGCCGCAGTGGCATGTTGGCCCCGCCGGGTCGATCAGGATGTGACCGAATTCGCCGGCATTGTTGTGTGCGCCACGAAAGGGCAATCCGCCCTGAATCACCGCGCCGCCGACGCCCTCACCGATGAAAAGATAGAGAAAGTCAGCCTGCCGCCTCGGCTGCCCATAAGCGAGCTCCGCCATGGCGGCGGCATTCGCGTCATTGTCGAACGCGAGCGGGCCGCCTCCGAAGAACTCCTCGAGTGCTACCTGCTGGTCATCCTGCTGGTCGACGCTTTCGCCTGTCGCGGACCATCGCGACGCCAGCGGGCGCGAGAAAACGACACCGGTTCCCAATCGTTTGGTGCCGCCAGCCTGCCTTGCCGTTTCGTTCTCGATACGCGCCAGGGTTTCCCGCATCGATGCCTTGCCGCCCTTGAAAGGGAAGGGGCCGGTCGAACAGATGATGGTCCCGCCGAGATCGGCGGCGAGCCCGGCACATTGCTCGCCTGCTATGTGCAGTCCCAGGCAGTAGCCTGCTTCCGGATTGAGCTCGATGTCGATCTGGGGCTGTCCGCGCAAGCCACGCCTGCGTCCGGTTTCCCGGACGAGTCCTGTCTCGAGCAGGTCTTCGACGATGTTGCGGATGCCTTGCGGAGTGAGGCCGCTGAGCCGCGCCAACTCCACCCGCGACAGGCTGCCGCCCCGGCGCAGTGCGTCGAGCACGACTGTCCTGTTGTAGCGGCGGGTGAGGGCCGCCGAATTGCCGTTTGCCACGGATGTCGTCCTCGATTCGAGCAAGCGATAGCATATAAAAGTAAAACAACGAATTTTCTTTATTGACATGGAATGCGAAAACGATAGCGTCAGGGCCAACAAGGGCTGCCGCTACGGGTGGCGGCCGGGAAGATGGGAGGGATCGGTGCAATCGATCGATCGTCAGCAATTGAGGCGACTGTTGCCGCCGCCGGAAAAGCTGGTCGTGCAGAAGGTGCTGCCGTATCTCGACCGGCACAGCCTGCATTTCCTCTCGCTCTCGCCTTTCATGCTGATCGCGACGCAGGGCAGGAGCGGCGCCGACCTCTCGCCGCGTGGCGATCCACCCGGCTTCGTCAAGGCGCTCGACCGGACGACGCTGCTGATCCCCGACAGGCCGGGAAACAACCGCCTGGATACGATGGAGAACATCCTCGACAACCCGTGCGTCGGCTGCCTCTTCCTCGTGCCGGGGCTCGGCGAGATCTTGCGTGTCAACGGCGAGGCCGAGATCGTCACCGGGCCGGAGCTTGAGCACCTCGTGCAACAGGGGCGCGTGCCGCCCGTCGCGATCCGCGTCGTGGTGAAGGAGGCGCTCTTCCACTGCGCCAAGGCGGTCATCCGTTCAAAAGTTTGGAATCCCGCCACCTTTGCGACGCGCGCCGACTTTCCACCGCTTGGGGCCGTGCTCGCCGACCAGATCGCCGGCCTCGACAGGGACGACATGATCGAACGGATCAGGGTCGGCGACCAGACCACGCTCTATTGAGGACGATCAATGATCGAGATCACCTTTACCGAGGCGGACGGGACAGTTCGCCTCGTTGCGACGGAAGCATCCGGCACACTGATGAACGCGGCCCTTGCCGCGGGGGTGAAAGGGATACTGGCCGAATGCGGCGGTACCTGTTCCTGCGGCACCTGCCATGTCCATGTCGATCCGGAATGGTCGACCCGCTTGCCGCCGCCTGCCGGGGATGAGGAGGATATGCTGTCGCTTTCGGATCAGCGTTCGGACCACAGCCGGCTCTCCTGTCAGATCGCCCTGTCCGCCTGCCTGCATGGGCTTGTCGTGACGCTTCCTGAAAGGCAGGGCTGATGCGGACCGAGTGCATCGTCATCGTTGGCGCTGGCCATGCCGGCGTGCAGGCGGCGGCATCGCTGCGGGAACAGGGTCATCGCGGGCGGATCGAACTTGTCAGCGCCGACAACCATCTTCCCTACCAGCGGCCGCCTTTGTCGAAACGCTTCACCGAGCCGCTGGAGGCCTCGACGATCGCGCTGCGTCCGGCCTCTTTCTACGAGGGCAGCGACATCGCCCTGCGACTGGGATGCGTCGTGAAGGGCATCGATGTCGCCGCGCAACGACTGCGGGGTTCGGGCGGCCGGCACATCGCCTACGACCATCTCATCCTGGCCACCGGGTCTCGCAACCGACGGCTGGCGGTCGAGGGGGACGATCTGGATGGCGTCGTGTCGATCAGGTCTCTCGCCGATGCGCAGCGGTTGCGGCGAGATATGGCGACAGCCCGGCGGTCGGTTGTCATCGGCGCCGGTTATCTCGGTCTGGAAATCGCCGCAGCCTTGTCCAAGGCTGGCCTGTCCGTGCGGATCATCGCCAACCGGTCGCTGCCGCTTGGCCGGTCTGCGACCTGCGACACAGCCCATCATGTGGCGCGCTTCCTGAGGGCACGCGGTATCGACATCGCCAATCGGGGGGCCGTCGCCGGTTTCGAAGGCAGGGCGGGACGGCTGAGCGCCGTTCGCTTCGTCGACGGTTCGGTCGAGCAGGCGGACCTCGCGGTTGTCGGCATCGGCGCCACGCCGGATACGGATCTCGCTGCCACCGCCGGCCTGCGGGTCGAGGACGGAATTCTGATCGATGAGCGCCTGTCGACTTCGAATGCCGCGATCTCGGCGATTGGCGACTGCGCGCGGCCTGATCGTTCCAGGCGAGTGGAATCCGTGCACAATGCCGTTTTCCAGGCGCGTCGACTGGCATCGCTGCTGACCGGTGGCCGCCAGCCAGCACCGGAAACGCCGTGGTTCTGGAGCGATATCGGCGATCTCAAGCTGCGCATGGCGGGTCTCGCCGAAGCCGGAGACACGGTCCTGGCGTCCCACGCAGCCAACAATGGACGGGTCGTCCTGTGTTTTCGCGATGGTGTCTTCGTTGCCGCCGAGACGATCAACGACAACAAGACCCATATCGCGGCGCGCAAGATACTCGATGGCGCAATGGTCCTTTCGATCGCGGAAGCCGGGAGGGATGGCTTTGATCTCACCGGCTTTGCCATGAAATCGCGCCTGGCGGCCTGACCGCGGAAGGGGCGGCGGACGCAGTCCTGTGTCGCCCACGCGACTGACCGTTTGTCGGTTGCAACCGGGAAACGAGGGGGCCGTACCCATCAAGTCCGGCCTCGTTAGATGGATCGTTCAGCGCACTCGTGATAATCGCAATATCCTTTCTGCATTAATTCTACAAAATTAATAGAGTTATCCCTTGCAGCGGCCGTCGCTGAGCTTCGAGGCCGGACGGCTTCGAACAGGAAGGGGTAATGACATGCGCAAAGTTCTAACTGCCGCCCTGGTGGGGCTTTCCCTGGCGGCTTCGCTCTCGTTCGCTGGCGCCGCCGAGGACAAGAAGGTGGTGATCGCCTATCAGACCGGCGCCAATCCTTATTTCGTCGGCATCGCCGACGGCGCCTTCGCCAAGAAGACCGGCTGGAACATTGAGTTCCGGCGCTTCAATTCCGGCGCCGAGATCTTTGCCGCTATCGCTTCCGGCGACGTGCAGATCGGCGACGTCGGCTCGAGCCCGTTCGCCGCGGCTGTCAGCAAGGGGCTCGACGTTAAGGCCTTCTACATCTCGTCCGTCTCCCGCGACGGAGAGGCGCTGGTGGTGCGTCCCGAGATCGCCAGCCCGGCCGACCTGCGCGGCAAGAAGCTTGCCGCCGCGCCGGTGTCCACCGACCATTATCAGCTGCTCGCGGTGCTGAAGCAGGAAGGCATTTCGGAGAAGGAGACGCAGGTCATCGCCATCCCGCAGCCGGAGATCGTCGCGGCCTGGAAGCGCGGCGACATCGCTGGCGCCTTCGTCTGGGATCCGGCGCTCGCCGAACTGAAGAAGAATGGCAAGGTGCTGCTGACCGCCGGCCAGGTGGCCGATCGCGGAGCTCCCACCTTCAGCGCGCTGGTGGCCACCGGCGCCTTCGCCAAGGAGCATCCTGATTTCCTCGCGCAGTATGTGCGCCAGGTCGACGGCTACTTCACCTCCTTCGCCACAGACAAGCAGGCCTGGGGCCCGGATTCTGAAAACGCCAAGCTGATCGCCAAGCTGCAGGGCGGCACGCCGGCCGAAAACGCCGAGCAGCTTAAGTCAACGGTCGTGCCGCCGCTGGCGGAACAGATCTCCGACAAGTGGCTCGGCGGCGGCGACAAGGGCGGCGTGGCCAAGATCCTGAAGGACACGGCTGCCTTCCTCAAGGATCAGCGCAAGATCACCGCGGTGAAGGAGAGCTACGGCGATTTCTCCGATCCGCAATACGCCGAGGCGGCCAAGGCCTCCAACTGATCGCCAGGGATGGCAGGAGCGTGGGCTGATCCGCCCACGCTCGCGCGGAGAAAAGCCGACATGCTTCGAATTCAGGACGCCAGCGTCACCTTCCCGGCATCCGACGGCAGCGCGGTCCATGCGCTCGATCGGGTCAATCTCGATATCGCGCCCAATTCGATCGTCGTGGCCGTGGGCGCGTCCGGCTGTGGGAAGTCGACGCTGCTCAACGCGATCGCGGGTTTCCTGCCGCTCCCGGGGGCCCCGATAACTCTCGATGGCAAGCCCATAGAGCAGCCCGGCAGCGACCGGGTTGTCGTGTTCCAGAAGGACACGCTGCTGCCTTGGGCGAACGTTCTGGACAATGTTGCTCTCGGCCTCAAGTTCCAGGGCGTGTCCAGGGCCGAGCGCCACGAGCGGGCGAGGGGGCTGCTGGCGCTGGTCGGGCTTTCCGACTTTGCCGACAAGCCGCCCTATGAACTCTCGGGCGGCATGCGCCAGCGTGTCGGCATCGCGCGCGCGCTCGCAACGGACCCGAAGATCCTGTTGATGGATGAGCCGTTCGGCGCGCTCGACAGTCTGACGCGAGAAACCATGCAGCAGCTGCTTGCCGGTATTTGGGCCGAGACCGGCAAGCAGGTGCTCTTCATCACCCATTCGATCGAGGAAGCGCTCATCCTCGGCACGACCATCGTGGTCATGTCGCCTCGACCGGGTCGCATCATCGCGCGCTTCGACGCAGCTTTCGTGCGGGATTTTGCTGAATACGGCGACATCGGACCCATCCAGTCCGCCCCGCGTTTCATCGAGCTGCGGGAAGAGATCCGCGCGCTCATCCATCAACCCGCAAGGTCCGGAGCGCTGCAATGACGCTAGCCGCCAACAGCCAGGAAGTGTTGCCGCTTTCGCCCAACCGCCACGCGCGGCTGCCGGGCGTCGCAAGGCCGAGGATAGGAACCAGGACGATCAGCGTCGCCACCCTGGCCGCGCTGCTCGCCCTCTGGTTCACAGCCGCGCGCCTGGGCTGGGCCACGCCGTTGTTCCTGCCGTCTCCCGCCGACGTCTTCAACCAGTTCGGCGTCGTGCTGAACGACGGCTATGCCGAAGGCACCTTGCTGGAGCATGCGCTCGCCAGCCTTGGCCGCATCGGCGCCGCGCTCGGTATCGGCATAGTGCTCGGCGTGCCCGTTGGTCTGCTGATGGGGTTGAACCGCTGGGTGAGGGGCGTCTTCACCGTGCCCATCGATCTCTACTGGGGGTTGCCGCCGCTCGCCTATCTGCCGCTGCTCATCATCTGGCTGGGCATCGGCGAAAGTTCCAAGATCGTCCTCCTTGCGCTCTCCACCTTCGCGCCGATCTGCTTCTCTGCCCAGGCCGGCGTGCGCTCCGTGCCCGTTGAACGGGTCAACGCCGCGCTGTCGCTCGGGGCCAGCCGACTGCAGCTCTTTACAGGCATCATCCTGCCGTCGGCACTCCCCGAAATACTGACCGGGTTGAGGATTGCCGTCGGCGCCGGCCTCTCGACGCTGGTGGCGGCCGAGCTGATCGCCGCGCGTTCCGGCCTTGGCTACATGATCATGTCGGCTGCGAATTTCCTCGCCACCGACGTGGTCTTCGTCGGTCTGATCGTCATCGCCGCGCTCGCCTTCGCCTTCTCCGCCAGCCTGCGCTGGCTGGAACGGCGGCTCGTGCCCTGGAAGGGCAAGCTCTGAACCCACCGCATCTGGAAGGAAATCGAAATGCCTGCCACGCAAGCTCCTGACCTTTTCTGGTACCTGCCGACCCACGGTGACGGCCCCTATCTCGGCACCGACCTGCGTCATCGCACGGCCACCTTCGGCTATCTCAAGGAGATCGCCCAGGCGGCCGACCGGCTTGGCTTCAAGGGTGTCCTCCTGCCGACCGGAACACGCTGCGAGGACGCCTGGATCGTTGCCGCTGCCTTGGCGCCGCTGACTGAGCGGCTGCGCTTCCTGGTGGCGCTGCGGCCAGGAAGCGGCACGCCGGCTTCGTTCGCGCGCCACGCCGCCACGCTCGATCGCATCTCCAACGGCCGCGCCCTGCTCAATGTGGTGACCGGCGCCGACCCGGCCGACCTTGCCGGCGACGGCATCAAGCTCGGCCATGCCGAACGCTATGCGCAGACGGATGAATTCCTGACCATCTGGCGGCGCATTCTCTCCGGCGCGCCCGCGGATTTCGAAGGCAACTACCTGTCCGCGCACGGAACGGACCTGTCGTTCCCGCCTGTCCAGCGGCCCTATCCGCCGCTCTGGTTCGGCGGATCGTCGGATGCCGGCATCGAAGTGGCCGCCAGGCATGTCGACGTCTATCTGAGCTGGGGCGAGCCGGTCGACCAACTGGCCGAGAAGCTCGACCGCGTGCGCGCGGCGGCGGCCGCGCAGGGCCGAAGGATCCGCTTCGGGCTGCGCATTCACCTTATCGTGCGCGAAACAGAGGAAGAGGCATGGGCGGCGGCCGACAGGCTGATCAGCCATGTGACCGACGACGTCATCGCCGAGGCCCAGCACAGCTTCCGCAACATATCCGAGTCGGTTGGCCAGCAGCGTATGGCGGCCCTGCACCAGGGGCGTCGCGACAAGTTGATCGTCGGCCCCAATCTCTGGGCCGGCTTGGGCCTCGTGCGCGGCGGCGCGGGAACCGCGCTGGTTGGCAATCCCGACAACGTCGCCGCGCGCATCCGCGAATATCAGGCCATCGGCATCGAAACCATCATCGCCTCGGCCTATCCGCATCTGGAAGAGGCCTTCAATGTCGCCGAGCTGCTGTTTCCGAAGCTCGGCATCCAGGGCGAGCAGGCGCCGGCGGAATGGGGATGGGACGTCGAGTTCGGACGCGGCGTCGCGCCCGGCGCCGTCGCCTCGGCCTCCTGAAATCCGCGCTGCAAGAAGGATCCCGCCATGTCGCAATCGACCGTCGTCGGCTTCTCCGGCAACATAACCCGCCCGTCGAAGACGTTAGCCTTCGTCGATCACATCGCCCGCGACATCGCGGCGGCCACTGGCCTTGCCGCGCTGAGCCATGACATCGAGGATCTCGGCCCGTCGCTGCTGCAGGCGCGAAGGGCGAGCGATCTCGACGATGGCGCTCGCCGGATACTGTCGGTGATCGTCGAGGCCGACATACTCGTGGTCGGCTCGCCGACCTACAAGGGTAGCTATTCAGGCCTGTTCAAGCACTTCTTCGACCTTGTCGATCCCGCGGCGCTGCGCGGCAAGCCGGTGCTGTTGACCGCGACGGGCGGTGGCGAGCGGCATGCCCTGATCGCCGAGCATTCGCTGAGGCCGCTCTTCGGCTTCTTCGAGGCATTCACCTTGCCGACGGCTATCTACGCCACGGATCGCGATTTCACTGAGGGAAGGCTGACATCGGAGCCAATATTGCGGCGCGTCGCCCAGGCGGTCGGCGAGGCCGCGACGGTCATCGGACGCCGCGCCCCGCTGGCGATCGCGGCGGAGTAGGGAGCTGGATATTTCCGGCTTTGTGAAGAACGCGAGGCCTTGAGGCGCCGCGGCACGGGCGCCTCCGCTTCTCGAGTTCGATGTCCGCCGTACCCGGAACTAGTACCGGACCATGCCCGCGTCGACGTTGAGCGTCTGGCCGGTTATCCAGCGCGCGTCGTCCGAGGCGAGGAACGAGACGACGTCGGCGATGTGCTCGGGCTGCCCCTTGCCCTTCACAGCCTGCAGCATTTCCACGAAACCGAACGCCTCGTTGTGTGGGCTCGCCTTGACGCCGTCGCTCTCGATCAGGCCCGGCGCCAATGCATTCGCCGTGATGTTGTATTTGCCGAGTTCGGTCGCCAGCGCACGGGTGAAGCCGATGACGCCGCCCTTGGCCGCGACATACGCCGCCATGTTCGGCGTGCCGGCGAAGAAGGTGTTGGAGGCGATGCTGATCACGCGTCCAGCCTTGTCCGCCGCTCGCATCTGGTCGGTCGCCGCGCGAGTGACGATGAAGGTGCCCGTGAGGTTGACGTCGATGATCTTGCGCCAATGATCGAGGTCGACATCGTCCCAGGCGACGAATGGTACGATGCTGGCGTTGTTGACGAGGATGTCGACGCCGCCTGTCAGTGCCTTTATCTCCGCAAACAAGGCCTTCACCGATGCCGGATCGGAAATGTCGGCGGCGATCGCCTTCGCCTTGCCGCCGATGGCCGCTGCGGCCGCCTTGGCGCCCTCGGCGTTGACGTCGCTGACGATGACGGTCGCGCCGTCGGCCGCCAGCCGCGTCGCGATCGCCTTGCCGATGCCCTGTGCGGCGCCCGTCACCAGGGCCGTCTTTCCCGCAAGCCGTTCAGTCATGAAAAATACTCCCTCAATCCGTGATCCAAAAATGTTTGCTCAGGCGTCTGCGTCGATGACGCCCAGCGCGGCCTCGATGCCCTTGCCGACCGCAAGCTTCTGCCCGGCCGCGTTCATGGCGCCGCCAAGCGCCGTCAGTGCGGCGATCGCGTAGATCGGCTGCGCGGTCGGGCCCATGTGGCCGACGCGCGTCAGCTTGCCCAGCGTTTCGCCACGGCCGGACGAGAACACCACGCCGTAGCGGGCGCGTGCGGCCGCCCGAAGCGCCTTCTCGTCGATGCCATCGGGCGTGCGAACCGACGTGGTCGTCGGCGAGGCGATCGCGTCGCTGGCGGGCCAGATCGACAGGCCCATGGCAACGACACCGGCGCGCATCGCCTTGGCCGTCAGCGCATGACGCGCCCAGACCGCCTCCGGCCCTTCGTTGAGGTAGAGATCCAGCGCCACGTCGAGGCCGTTCATCTCGGCAACCGAGGGCGTGAAGGGGAACGGCTTGTCGCGCGACCAGGCGTCCTCCCAATCGACGATGCTCAGCATCGAAGCGCGAGGCGCGGCCTTGTTGGCTTTCATCTTGGCCCAGGCACGATCGCTCACTCCCATCATGGTGAGGCCGGGAGGTGCGCCGAGGCATTTGTTGGGGCCGGTGACATAGATGTCG
>OFTY01000525.1_pt1 | contig 25735 bp, 23 predicted proteins | sample 1775061 | NCBI WGS metagenome assembly OFTY01 (sample SAMN08195773, study PRJEB24354) | sludge metagenome | isolation source: sludge from phenol fed wastewater aerobic bioreactor B | place: India: Nagpur | collected 2016-09-16 | reverse complement strand
GAGAATGGAGCCTCTCTTTTTCAGGCAGACATGAGATTTGTATTATTGACAGGATTATTGCTGGCCGCTATCACCGGCTTCGCGCAACAGTATATCCCTTCTGCAGAACGGATCACGAACACGGTGCGGTATCTCGCATCAGACAAGCTGAAGGGGCGCGGTACAGGCGAAAAAGGCGGTGTTAAAGCGAGCCGTTACGTTGCAAAACAGTTTGCCGCATTGGGATTACGGCCCGGTAACAACGGCAGCTATTATCAGCCTTTTACCTTCAGCCGGGGAAAACATCTGAACCTTACCAGCAGGAATGTGATCGGCTTCCTTGATAACGGTGCCCCCTATACGATCATCATTGGTGCGCACTACGACCATCTGGGCCGCGCTACTCTGTTCGACGGGAAATACCCCGTCGGTCAGATACACAATGGTGCAGATGACAATGCATCCGGTGTGGCAGGACTGCTGGAACTGGCCCGGTATTACACACAGAACGGCGAGAAGGAACCCTTCAACTTCCTTTTCATTTCCTTCGGCGGAGAAGAGCTGGGCCTGCAAGGTTCGAAATATTACACGCAACATCCCGTTGATTCCCTGGCCAATGTGCATTTCATGCTGAACATGGATATGATCGGGCGTTACAATGCGCAGCGTGGCGTGGGTATTGGCGGCTATGGCAGCGCGCTGGAGTGGCCGGAAGTTTTCAAGGGCGTGCAGCAGGAGGGGATTAGATTTTTCACCGATCCGGCCGGCAAAGGCGGATCAGACCACCACAGTTTTTACATGGCCCGTGTGCCGGTATTGTTCTTCCATACAGGCGGTCACGATGATTACCACAAACCGACCGACGATGTGGAAAAGCTGGATGCAACCGCAGAAGCGGGAATATTGAAGATCGCCATCCAACTGATCAATAACGCGATGAAAGAACATAAACTGGATTATAAAGGGGAGCAGTAGATATGCTCTAACCATCCGTCTTTACTGAGATCGATTTTCACATCCGGCTGAATGCCTTTATTAGCAGCAGGGAGCATTTTGTTGTCATGGGATAAAACTAAAAAAGAAAAGCGTATGATGTTGTCATACGCTTTTCCTGCTAATTATCTTTTTTCACCGGCTTGGGCATCAACGCCTTTGGATCTTTGGGAGCGTTGGCCGGAGGGGTCGGTTCATCCTTTTTCTTTTCTTCCGCGGGTTTCTTTTCTTTTGCAGGCTCAACAGGTTCGCCGTAGTCCTTGAGGTCTACGGTCTGGTAGTCGCTGGCCGCGCCGTTCCCTACGTCTTCTGCTTCCGCGCCAGGCTGCACATTGGAATCGTAATTGAAGTACAGATCGTTGCGCATATTGGCGGGTGCAGGGAAAGTAGATTTTGGATCGATGCCGAGCGTTTTGTCCGCATACACTTTCTGGAAGAAGTACGCCCATATCGGGAGACCGGTGCTGGCCCCCTGGCCCAGAGCGGTACTGTTGAACCGGAGGTAGTTATTCTCACATCCAACCCATGCACCGGCCAGCAGCTGCGGTGTGTAACCGATGAACCATCCGTCCGTATTATCGTTCGTAGTACCTGTTTTACCGCCTATTTCGCCGGGAATATTGTATTTAAAACGCAGGCGGGCGCCGGTACCGCCGGTGGTGGTAACGCCCTGCATCATTTTCACCATGGTATATGCATCCGCTTCGCTGATCACTTCTTTTTTCTCCGGCACATATGTTTCGAGGATATTACCGTTGCGGTCTTCGATACGGGTGATATAGATCGGTTTAGTGATCACCCCTCTCGCCGGGAACATCGTATAGGCCCGCAACATCTCGTAGAGGGAGATCTCCGGCGTACCCAGCGCAATGGAGGGATAGGGCGGTATGTTGTAAGAGAATCCTATCTTGTTCTTCGCAAATTCGGCGAACGTTTTGGCGCCGATCTGTTTGATGATATAAACGCTTACCAGGTTGAGGGACTTGGCCAGCGCGCCTGCCATGGAGATGCTGCCGCCCACGGAGCCTTCCGAGTTACGGCTGATGGTCCAGTTGCCGATGGTCACCGGTTCATTAGGCAGTATAGGGTACGGGTTCATGCCATGAATAAGGGCGAAGCAATAGAGAAAGGGTTTGAACGTAGAACCCACCTGGCGGGCGGTTTTTATCACGTGGTCGTTCTTAAAGTAACGGAAATCCGGTCCCCCTACCCAGGCCTTCACTTCGCCGCTTTCCGGATCCATGGCCATGAATCCGGTTTGCAGGATGGCACGCATGTATTTGATGGAATCCATCGGCGTCATCACCGTATCGATCTCGTTCTGTTCCGGATCTGTAAAGCTGCGCCAGGAGAATACGCGCATTTTAACAGGGGTATTGAACGCTTCTTTGATCTCTTCGTCTGTGGCCTCATCGTCTTTCATCTGTTTATACCGGTCTGATTCGCGGGTGAACTGATCCAGGTCTTTCTGCCATTTGTCCCAGACTTTTCCGGATTTGATGTTAGCCTGTTGGGAGAAAGATTTCTGTAGATCTTTCAGGTGATGGGCCACCGCTTCTTCCGCGTACAACTGCATGCGCGGATTGATGGTAGTATAGATCTTCAGACCGTCACGGTACAGGTTGTATTCCGTTCCGTCTGCTTTTTTATGGTTCTTGCACCAGGTTTTCAGCTCCCCGCGCAGTACCTCGCGGAAGTAGGGGGCGAGCCCTTTGTTGTGGTCCACTTTGTTGTACCGGAGTACGATGGGTCTGTTCCTGGCGGCTTCGCCTTCCGGCTTGGTGATAAATCCTTCATCGATCATGTTCTGGATCACGGTATTGCGCCGGTCCCTGGACATTTGCGGGTTCCTTCTGGGGTTATATTGCGTCACCCCTTTCAACATACCCACCAGCACGGCAGCTTCTTCGATGGACAGCTGGCTGGGGCTTTTACTGAAGAAAGTTCTGGCGCCATTCTCAATGCCATATACATTATCTCCGAAAGCCACCGTGTTCAGATATAGTGTGATGATCTCCTCTTTCGTGAAATTCCTTTCGAGTTTGATGGCGATCACCCACTCGGAAAGTTTCTGGAATGCCCGTACAAAACTATTGCGGGACCTTTCCTTTCCTTCCACATCCGCCTGCAGGTTAAGGGCCAGCTGTTGCGTGATGGTGCTGGATCCGCGTTTCTTGCCGATCAGCATATAGAAAGGAATGGCGATCGTGCCTTTGGCATCGATGCCGGAGTGGTCGTAGAATCTTTTATCTTCTGTAGCCAGCAGGGCATTGATCACATTTTTTGAAATATCCTTGTACTCTACGTTGGACCGGTCTACCTGGTAATATTTACCCATAATGGTGCCATCCTCCGCGATCACTTCAGATGCGAGGGCGGTACGAGGGTTTTCCAGATCTTCCATACTGGGCATATGGCCGATGATGCGGAAATTAATGAGCACCAGGAGGATCAGGAAGAGGACCAGCCCTCCGCCGAAGAGCCACCATAATATTTTTACGGATTTCTTCATATGTTAAAATGTGTGAAACAGTCTATCCATGCAAAATTATTCAAATTTCCCGGCATTGCAGGTATGAGGGAACCTCTTATCAGATCAAATATTATTCCGTAATGTAGTTATTCGTGAAGAATTTCTTGTAGCCTTCCAGGTCCTTGGTATTGTTCAGCAGGATGAAGTTATCCCTTGAAATGATAAAGAATTTATATTCAGTAGGTTTGATCCTCGGAACGATCACCGTGGCAGCTGATTTCGTGATCTCATCGAAATATTGCAGCGCTTTTTCTTCGTTAGGGAAGAGTCTGAAGATGATCATAACCTCGCTGGGTGTGAGCACAAAGCTGCTGGTTTCCACTTTATCTGCTGCATGTTTTTCCGAATTGTATTTGGAGAATTGCGCCAGTGCTTCATCCTGCAGTACTTTGGAAACGCGGTTGAAATACATGACCACAAAATGCGGATTGGCGCTTTTTTCGTCTCCCAGTTTGTAAGGTGTAACCGGCGGCGGAGGGGGCGGAGGCGCCACTGCCACGGAGTCTTTAGCTTTAGCGGCTGCATTGGCCAGGGAGTCTTTGAGCTGTGGCTGCGGATTCTGCCAGGGATAACGGATGGTGATATTCTCATCTACCCGTGCACCGCCGGAAGTATCCCGCGTGATCTGCAGCTGGCCAAGGTAATCCACGATCTGTTGCTTGCGGTTGAGCACATCTTTGATGGCCATGGCCTGTTTCAGAATGTTCTCTTCTCCCGGGTATTTCGCGATCACGGCATCTATAGCGGCTTTGCCCTGTTCTTCCGTGCCGGTTTTGATGATAGTCATGGCCGCGAGGAGATCGAACTTCGGCTGAAGGGAGTTATAGCCGAATGTGGAATCTGCCTGTTTTTTCAGTGTCAACACAGTGTCGTAACGTCCCGTGAGATAAGCGATGTAGGCGGAATCGTAAATGGCGCTGACAGCTTTCCGTTTTTCCTTGTCTTCATCTTTTGGTAAACCATATTGCAGGATGTTGGCATAATTCGTACCTGCAAACTGCGTCATCACCATTTGCTTGTAACGTGCAGCTTCCTGTGTATGATTGAGTTTGTTATGCCAAACATAGAGTGAATACAGTATTTCGGCTTTGTGCGGATTATTCGGGAACCGCTCCATCAGCGAATCGTAAGAGGCAATGGCATCGCGGGGATTATCCAGTTTGTCGGCGTACAGTTTGCCGAGATCGAACCAGGCCTTGATCTGTTTGTTATGAGATTCTTCCAGTTTCTCCGGCGTAACGGGCAGATGTTCGGCCAGTACTTTGGCATTGATGCTATCCGCCGGCAGGCGTTCTATAGCGGCGGTTACATTGTCCTGTGCGGGTGCTTCTCCTGTTGCGGGCTGTGTTTTCACACCACCGATGGGGCTGTTGGCACTGCGGCGCCAGTTATCCGCCAGCGGGCGATTGCCCCATCTGCGTTTGAATTCGCTGAATCCGCTGGCTTTGGCGGCGGCGTTGTAGAAATACCAGTCACCGCTTTCATCCGGTTTTCCGGTAAGCGGATTAACGGATCGTCCGTTATTGTTAAATGGCTGGAAGGCGTTGCCTGCCTCATTTTTATTATTCTTCGGTGCGGTTTTGGCGGTGCGGATGGCAGTTACCTGTTTGGCAAGTAACGCGTCCCGCTCCGCGGGTGGAAGGGCTGCAATTTTTTGCAGACTGTCTTCCTGGTGGATCAGCTGGATCTTAGAGGCTACTTCCGTCAGCACTTCTTTACGCGTGTTCACAATAGCGGCTTCCTCAAAGTCAGGCCCCATAATAGCCGCTGTGCTGTCATAAAAGCGTTGCGCGGTGAGGTAATCTTTCCGGGAGTAATGAATATCCGCAATCGCTTTGTAGGTCAGTGTTTTCTGCAGCATATTGGGGTTTTCCGTCTTTAACCCTTTCTGCAGAAATTCCAGGGCTTTCTCCGGGCGCTCATTGGCGCAGAGGGCAGCCATATTGTAATAGATCGCGTCCCGGAAGGGGATGAATTTTTCCTTGCGGAGCATGCTCTGAAGGGCGGCAAGACTTTCATCCAGTCCGCCTCCGTTGGCTTTCACGTTCAGTTTCGCGATCTGTACGCGGGCATTGAAATCCATTGTGGCGTCCGGTTTGAATGCGATCACATCCCGGAATGCTTCCATGGAAGAATCTGCTTTTCCCTGAGAGGCGTACAATTGGCCGAGTATATAGCTCATCCTTGCTTTCTCATCCCGGTTACCGCGACTTTTATCAATCGCTTCACGCAGGGGAGTGATCGTTTCCACGTACATTCCCTGTTTGTAGAAGCGATATGCCTGTAATTCCGCGAGCTGGCCGGTGAGGCGTTTCGGGAAGTAGGGGTCGCCTTCCAGGATGTTCAGGAGGGATTGTGCTTCGTCATGTTTTTTCTGTTCCAGGAAAACCCGGGCCTGCCAGAGAAAAGCATCGTTCCGGACGGCCCTGTGCCGGAAATTCCGGCTGAACCAGTTCTTTTCCTTTTCACGGGTGGCGATGGACATGCGGGAGTCCTCGCTGCGGCCCACAACGGTATTGTATTCCGATTTCTTTTTGGGTGCGAAGGTAGTATTGATATACTGGAAGGTATTATTGGCATTGTCCCAGTCGCCTTTATAATAATAGGCTTTGCCTACGAGGAAGTAACAATCATCGATCCAGCGGCCGCGGGGGTCGTGGATCTGTACGGCCACGGAGGCTTTCTGGATCACGGAATCCAGATCACTGGTGTTAAGGTTCAGTTTTTCTACGGTATAAGGGTAGAAAGGCAGGAACACATTGTAATTATCCTGACGCTGACGGTTGATACCTTTGAGCACCCCGTCCAGCTTGAGTTTTGCATGATAATAGTAATTGTAACGGGTACCGAGGTTCTGCACCAGCTTCCGTTTGATGGTAAAGGGCTTTTCGGCCATTTTCTCTGAAGGCGGGCGACGATCTTCCTGTTTCACAGGCTTCTGCGGCACCTGGTTTTGCCCAAATACTGCCTGTGCACCCGGGAACATCATCAAAAGCAAAATACAGGCGCGTATAAATAAGGATCTAGAACAATTCATGTAAAAGCCAGGGTCAATAAATCTAATATATTAACTATATAACCAATAACCGGAATAAATATTTTAAAGATAGGACAATTTTTTTCTTTCCCCCGGATTTACCCCCTTCCGGCAGGGTTCCCCACAATAGCCAAATTTGGCCATTGCCCTGATTGGCCGTTTGATGGAATTTTACATATGTGTTTGTGATAATTTTAAAATGAAAAAAACAGCATCCATCCTTTCAATAATCATTTTAACAGCTGTGATCAGCAGTTTTACTTCTTCATCCCAATCCCAATCAGGTTTTGGCCCCTGGCGAACGACTACCTGTTTCAAAGGACTTGATTATTCCGTAAAACGTGCGTCTTATAATGAATCTGCTAAAAAATATGAATGGTGGGTGAGGTTCAGGAATCGATACAAGGTGAATGCCTCTTTTGACTGCGTTTTGAAAGAGAGTACCGTGATTTCTGCAAAATGCACAGACAGGGTAACGGTAAGAGCCAATTCCGAGGGCGGCGGCATTTGGTTTCTTGTGGCGGATGCCAATGCAGTAAAAGTGTTTGTTGATGCTTTGCGTTTTGGAAAGGATGATTGGGGAACCAGATATGAACCTTGTGATAATTGACTTCAGAGTATTCCCGCTACTTCAAAAAATGTTTCCAGGCCGAATATCCCTTTTTTAGAACAAAATCTTTAGATATCATTTTATGAAAAAATCTCTATACTGGCTGGCATGCCTGCTTTTCCTAACAGCAACGCCTGTATTCGCCCAGAAGGATAATCCCTGCGATTTTCGCTGGGGGCCCTGGGAGTCTACATTGACCGGAGGTTCCGGAGGCGTGTTCTTCCGGGTGCAACACTCGAAGTGCGTGGATGGTGCTCCCTGTGGCTGGCCCAAGATAGACCTGCAGCACAGCTATCCCCGACAGGCCAATATCAGCATAAAACTGAAAGGTATCGACTGCAACGGTAAAACCATTGTTTCCTCTTTTTCCACCGGCGGTAATTATATCCCGGCTAATCAGATCTATCATTCCAGCGGTAACTGGCACGCATTCCAATCCGTTACCGAAGTAATAAGCGTTGATGTGCGATATGAGGACGGACAGGACAAAGTACAGGTGGTGATAGACAAGGAAAGCGGGGTCAATCAAACATTGATCAATGGCAGAACCCGAGAGCAGATCCGGCAGGATGAAGCACGAAAGGCCGCTGCCGAGAAAAGCGCCAGGGAAGAGAAGGAAAAAAAAGCCGCAAAACTTAAGGAAGAAGAGAAAAAGAAAGAAGAAGAGAAAAAGAAAGAGGAAAGCGATAAGGCGAAAAAAAGTAAAGATACCAAAACCACTGCCGATAAGAACAAAAGCACCACCAACACCAGTTCCGGTTACGTAGAAACGGACCACGACCGGGAAATGAGGTATCGCGCGGATGCCCAGCGGAAAAAGGATGAAGCGGAAGACAGAACGATGGGGACGGCCATGGGGATAGCGGGAGGAGCGATGTTGCTCGCCGGTGATCTGAATCTGAACAACAACGATAAGGATGATGAACTTACGATGTACCTGAAAGGTACGATCGGCGTTGGGTACCAGAACATCCCGGTTACGAATAACATGATCTATAACGGCAACAGTTATAAAAGCGCTCCGGAGGCAACCGGGCATTTCAGTGTGAATGCAGGTTTGTTGTTTGCAGCCCTGAACGACCGGATGGTAAGTTTACGTTTAAGCCCGTTCTTTACATGGGGTATGAACGCGTTCAGCTCCGGCACGTCCGGTACACATATCAATTATGGAACCGGGGCGGCGGTGGGAATAGGGCATCGGTTCAAGTTGCTCATTAAAGGAGAGTTTGCAAAACGGAGCGGTGATATGACCACCGATCATGCCGTGATCGCACTGGATGCAAAAGGAAGCGCCAGTTACAATTACCATACTTTGAAGTATGGACCAGGCCTCTATTTAGACTTCGGCGGCCATGATGCTTTTGCGGAATTATCTGCCTACCGTGAAAACCTTTCTTTCCTCCAGAACTCATCTGCAAACATCTTCTCTTATGAATTGAAATTATCCTACAGCCTGGTGGCATTTGCTGTTCAGTATGCACCGAATTACCCGATAGCGGGCGAGGTGAAATATCCCGGTGCTTACCAGAAAGAGAAGCAATCATTGGTGCTGTTGAGTTTGTACGCTCCTTTCAAGATTTTTTCAAAAGAGTAAAAATGATAAAGAATATTAGGAATATCGTCCTTAGCCTGCTACTGTTCCTCACCGCCTGCAGTGACGACGTTTATGTAGAAGGATTACAGCCCTCCGCCAAAAGCTATGCGATCAACAAAAGCGTACCGGTTACGCACGGGAACATCGCTACCTGTCAATTGCAGATAGAAGGAGACCCCTATTCCCTCAGCCTCCAGGTATCCCGCATGAAGATCGTAGCCGCCAATACCAGCTTTGCCGTGAATGATTCCGCACTTGTGGTCAGCTTGTATTCCACCCAATTACAGGTCGAAACAAAATCTAACGGCATTAACCGCTATGGCAGGAATGAGCTGATGAATGCCGGAGAAGCTTTCGCGAGTGCCGGTCCGCCATTACTGGCAGCTGTGAAAAAGCCGCCTTATACCGGTAGCTATACCGCCATGCAACAGTACCTCGTAGCCCGGCTTTCTTTTTCCATCGGCCAGGATGGTTATATCGCCTTCAAAACCACGAAGAACGGCCTTACCGGATACGGCTGGCTGCATGTAACGGTTGATGAAAAAAATATCGTGTTCGACCGGTATGGTTATCAGATGTTTGAGCAGATACGCGCCGGCCAGGAATAAGCGTGGAATAAAAAATCCCTAACCCCCAAAATAAAACAGGTCTTCCGCCGTTACGCAGAAGGCCTGTCCATTTTTCCGGCAGCAGGAAAACAAAGCGAAAAATAATGGCGCTAATTTTCAGAACTTTGAACTAATTTAGTTTTCCTATCTATAACTGAAATATCTAATTTGTAAAAAGACAAAATGCCGGCAGAGGATAAAAACAGCAAAGCCAGGAACCTGGACCGCCTGAATCATAAATACAGGCTGGTGATCATGAACGACGATACGTATGAGGAGGTGACCGCGTTCCGTTTGTCCCGCATGAGCGTATATGTAGCTCTCAGTACCCTCTTCGTACTGCTGGTAGCCATCACCGTTGCCACCGTTGTGTTCACGCCTTTACGGTATTACATTCCGGGGTATGGCGACCTGAAACAACGGAAAGAATTCCTTCAGCTCCGGATGCGTGCGGATTCGCTGGAACGCGCCATCACTACGCGGGATCTGTATCTTGACAATCTCAAGAACGTGATCGGCGGAAATATCAAGCTGGATACCAACATGCTCAAAGTACCAAAAGTGGATAACAGCACTTACTGAGATTTAATGGTATAATAATATATATTTAATATTTTTTTACTATCTTAGCAGGCACCTTAACTTAACCTTATCTTTAAAAACTGAAAACCTGAGAACCTATGTTTAACCAAGGCAAGAAAGGAGACAGCAAGGGCATTATGCCCGCGTCCAACATCAATCTCATTGGCAATGGCACCTCTATCCAGGGCGATATTGTATGCGAAGGAGATATCCGTATAGACGGGCAGGTGAACGGCCTCGTGTCTACCAAAGCAAAGATCGTTGTAGGACCGGAAGGAGAGATCACCGGTGACCTGGTATGCCAGAGTGCGGACATCCTGGGGAAAGTGACCGGTATCATCAAAGTGGATGATCTGTTGTTCCTCAAAGGCAACGCAGTGATCAAAGGCGATATTTATACCGTTCATTTTGAAATGGAGCCTACCGTGAAGTTCAATGGCCGCTGCTATATGGATCCGGCGGATGCTCCCGTGGCAGGTACTTCAGATAACCAGTCGGATTCTCAACATGGAAGATCCTTCCTCCAGGAAGACACCGTATAATCTGCTCCTCCGGTATGCAGGACTGGCTTTCCAGATGATTGCCGCCATCGGTGTGTCCCTGTGGCTGGGTTACCTGTTGGATCAATGGTTGGGCATGCGGTTCCCGCTGTTCATGATCATTTTTTCTTTACTGGCTTTAACCCTACTTTTGTGGCAGATCGTTAAAGATACCAGCAGGCATGACCGATAGATTTTTATTTTGGCTGGCAGCTATTTTTGCGCTGATCACTGCCGGCCTTTTTGTATTTCAGCATTGGCTTCAGCAAACATTAGGTGTACATTTTGAAGTGCTCGTGGGCGGTAACCTCGTTCTGGCACTTATAACCCTTGTGAGTTACACCCTGAACCGCAAAGGCATTGCGGCCGCCAACCCGAATGTGTTTGTGCGTTCCGTTTACGCATCTACCTTAACCAAACTAATGCTTTGCGTTGTGGGCATAGCCGTGTACGTGGTGATGAACCGCAGCCGGCTGAGCAAATCCACCATTTTTATCCTGATGTTCCTTTACTTCGTGTATACGGTGATGGAAACCATTCACCTGTACAAGGCCAGCATTAAACAAAAGAAATCCTGAAACGGTGAAGCAGGAAGCACCTTTACATGCATTGGCGAATTACCTGCCGGACGGTACGTTCGAGCAGGTGATCGAGTATATCACGGCGTTCAGGGTACATCTTACCATTACCCGTGAAAGGCAAAGTGTGCTCGGCGATTACCGGCATCCCTATGAAGGGAAAGGCCACCGCATCAGTATCAACGGCGGTCTCAATAAATATGCTTTCCTGTTGACCCTGTTGCACGAGATCGCTCACCTGGTGACGTTCATGAAATACAGTCATGGCGTATCTGCGCATGGAAAAGAATGGAAACAGGAATACGGGCGGATATTGAAGGAATTTGTGGGGAAAGGGTTTATGCCGGATGATGTGGAGACGGCCGTGCGGGACAGTCTGCATAACCCCGCCGCCAGTTCCTGTGCGGATGAGGACCTGATGCGGGTGTTGAAGCGGTATGACAGAAAAAAGGAAAATCATTACCTGGTGGAGCAGCTGCCACCCGGACAATTATTCAGAACCAAAGACGGACGGGTGTTCCGTAAAGGTGAACGCGTTCGCAAACGATACCGTTGCGAAGAAGTGCCTGGCAACCGGCTCTATCTTTTCAGTCCGGTTTACGAAGTGGAGCTGGTCACCGGATGATCTCCAGCTGATTCAGCTTTACCGACGTTCCCTGTCTCATCGAATGCGGGATCTCCGCGATCTGATCCGTATGCCGGATCAACTCCTCGATCTTTTCCCTCGGCGCATCAGACGTTACTCTGATATCATACCGGATATTACGGGCATGCGCCGGTTCCCCGCCCCAGTCGCCATTAATGACGATCTCCACCTGCCTGATATCTACCTGCCAGAGCGCAGCCTCCCGGTATAGATCATTGCAAAGGCTGGCCCCGATGGACATCATGAACAGTTCTTCTCCGCTGAAACCGATACCCATGCCCCCGGCCCTCGGCGTACGGTCAACCACCAGGCTGCGTGGGCCCGCCCATCCTGCCGCAGCACTGCTTTCGTGGATCGTTTTGATATGTACCTGCATAATATGTTTAATGTACGCAAAGTTGGGGGTATAAACAAAAAATGCCTCCCGGAGGAGGGAGGCACGTGTAAGGGTATAGGGAAAACTAGTCGAGGTTCACAATCCTGCCCCGTGGGAACTTCACCGTGTATTGCAGCTTCATTTTCTTTTCTTCCTTTGGTGATACGTTCATGTCCCAGGTCACCTGTTGCGTGTTTTCATCCAGTTTGGCGCCGGAGTATTCCACCCTGCTGATCTCGATCTCTTTCTGCACGGAGATGGGCAGCTGGTCTTCGATCACAATGCGGATGGGCTCGCGTTTGTTGTTCCTTACACTGATCTCCCAGTTGCGGATCACGGATTGTGTGCTGCCGAAGAAGGTGGCCTGCTTTGAGAAAGTTTTCTCGAGCGTACGGTTCAGCACGATGTTCTTGTCTTTCCCCAGCGATACGAACAGCGTATCGGAAGCGGTTTGCAGATTGAGTAATGATTTGCCGAGATAGGTGCCCTCAAAGTAAATGCTGGCTTCGCCTTCGAGTAGGTTCAGCTGCTCCCAGTCTGTAATGCCCGCCAGGAGATAAGCGGAAAGGTCCATTTTAGGTACGGCGTGGTATTCATAAGTGGTGGGTACTTCCATTTGTTGGATGGATACGGCATAAGGTTTACCGTCTGACGGAATCGTATAGGCGGTAGCGATATCGAAGTTCACGCTGGTGGTATGGAAGGTAGCATCCACCTGCAACGGAATATCTTCCCGTTGTTTGCGTTTGGAGGCCTGCACGCCTGCAACTTTTCCGGCAAGCATATTGACGGGCGGGGCAGCCATGTCAGCGGACGTTCCGTATCCTACCACCACTACTTCCTCCATCCGCTGCACATCCTGGTGCATGTAAACGTTCATAACATCGGTGTTGATATTCAATTTCTGCATGGTAAATCCTATAAGGGAGAACTCCAGTGTTTTGGCGTCCGGTGGAAGTTGCAGGCTGAACTCACCCCGCTCGTTGGTAATAGTGCCGATGCTCCGGTTGGGAATGCGGATGGAAGCGCCGTGTAACGGAGCGCCTGATTCATCCATGACTTTCCCGCGAACCTCTGTTCTGTCTTTACCGCCGCCAAAGTTTTTATCGTTGGCCATTTCCTGCAGGCTCCAGTAGGTTTTCATCCGCCAGGGCTGCAATTGTGGTTTGAGGCCGCTTTCAGCGGGGTTGCCGTTGGAGAGGCTCAACTTCACGTTCTTCCATTCTTCGCCGCATTGCTGGAATACATTGGCCTTGTAAGCCATTTCCATCGGCTGGTTGATACTTTCCACGCGCAGTTCGTAGCTGGGATACCAGCCGGCATTTTTAACGAGATAGCTGAGTGTAAGTTTACCGCTGATGCTTTCTTTGGAAGATACGGTGATGAGAAGATCGCTGGTGGAGCTGTCTGTGGCCGCCATCAGTGCATTTTGCTGCGCCTGCAGCTTGTCAATGCTTTCGGTGAGCATCCGGATACTTTTGTTGACGGTGAGTTGCTGCTCGAGCACTTCCGTGAGGCGGTTGCGCTGAAAGTCCATCGCTTCGCGGAGGTCTTGCGTTTTCAGGCCGGTATTGGTGCCGCGGATGTCCTGGTTCTTGCTCAGCATGGTTTCTTCCTGTGCAAGTACCTTGAGCCGGTTCTTTTCCTTTTGCAGCTGTTCTTCCAGTACGCTCTGCTGTTTTCTCAATTGCGTGATCTCATCTACCGGCTGCTGCCCGCGGAGATAATTCCGGTCCCTGGCCACGGAAAGGATGGTGAATGCGCCTTTCCCCTGTACCTGGATGCTTTTTTCTTCCAGCTCCGGCGATATCTGCTGGAACACCAGGGTAGTGGTGCCGGCGGGAATGGTGGTGGTGGCGGAACGTACGATCTGTGCGCCTTTCATAAAGACCGTCACTTTTTCGATGGAGGAACTGACGGTTTGTTTTTTCGTTTGTGCATGTACGTTATAAACGGTCAGCAGCGCCAGCAGGCAGAGATATCTTTTCATACAGGGGATTTTATCAGCAGGATGCGCTTTTTTCCTGCTTTCCATAAATCCCCTTTAAAATTTTTTCAGGAGAATGCGGTGGATTTAAGCCGTTGCTCACTTTCGGCCGTCCTGACAGCGATGCGTTCGTCTGTTTCCAGCCTGAGCATGGCCTTGCGTTCTTTTTTATGCATGATATAGGCATATTCATGTTGTTCCAGCAGATCGTCGTACGGGCCGCGGGGGGAGATGAGTTTGACGAAGACAGGTGCGGTTTCGATGGCGATAAACAGGAGCATGATGAACCAGTTGGCCCAGTAGATGGGTTGGCTTTTTTGGGTGAGGGTGCCAAGCGCATCCAGCCGGGAAGCAAGTCCGTCCAGACTATCACGGTTCAATTGCCGGATGCTCTGCGCGGTGGCAGTATCTACTTTTGCGAGTTCCGCACGGTATTGTGTGATGAGGGCGCCGTTACGGGCGCTAATGTCTGCCAGCACTGCGGCGGCGCTGTCTGCATCTGCTTTCTTGGCTTTATAGATAGGGCCGAGATTTTTCACCCGGGATCCGCCGGTACCGTCCGCTTCCTGCTGTGCGATGATCATAAGGGTATCCCGGTGCACAGCCTGGCGGCTGATCTCATCCTGCAACAACTGAATACGGCTTTTCAGTTCATTACCCTGCGCTACATATCGCTCTTTCACTTTATCTTCCTGCGCCTTGAACTTTTGTTGTTCCATGATCACAAGCTCGGCCTGAATCTCCTTGTTGAAAACCTGCAATTCCAGGGGTTTGGAGATCACTATCGCGATCAACACCGCCAATATGATCCGGGGCAGGGCCATCCACAATTCATCCAGGAAACGTTCCCGTTTTTTCATGCCGGATACGATGTAACGGTCCAGGTTAAAGATCATCAATCCCCACACCAACGCAAAAAGGATAGCGGCCCAGGGTTGCCGGAATACGGTCCACAGCGCATAACCGCCTGCCAGTGCGGCCATCAGGCCGGTAAAGAAAATAGTGGCGCCGATCCCGGCGTATTTGTTGTATTCGGAAGGTGCGCGTTTAAGCATCGGCAGATGTGCGCCGGAGCAGAGCAAAAAGAATTGGCGGATGCGGAACATGTGATATGAGTGTTAAAGGTTTAAGCCAATAACCGGATCATGTTGCCAGTAATAAGGATGGATGGTAAAGATACAAAAAAATGGGACCGTTTAAAGCGGCCCCATTCGTTTATCAATAACATTTTCTCCCTGTGATCAGGCGCTCACGGCTTTGTTCACCAATGCTGCGGCTTCACTCAGCAGGATGGCGGATTGTACTTTCAGTCCGCTTTCTTCGATGAGCTTTTTCGCTTCTTCCGCATTGGTACCCTGCAGGCGCACGATGATAGGTACCTGGATGGTGCCGATGGAATTGTAGGCATCGATCACACCCTGTGCCACCCTGTCGCAACGCACGATACCGCCAAAGATGTTAATGAGGATCGCCTTTACTTGAGGATCTTTCAGGATGATACGGAAACCCGCTTCCACAGTCTGTGCGTTAGCGGTGCCGCCTACGTCCAGGAAGTTGGCCGGCTCACCGCCACTGAGTTTGATCATGTCCATGGTGGCCATTGCCAGACCGGCGCCATTCACCATACAACCTACGTTACCGTCCAGTTTCACGAAGTTGAGGTTGTGTTTACCGGCTTCTACTTCGGTGGGATCCTCTTCAGTTACGTCGCGCAGCGCTACCAGGTCCGGGTGGCGCAGCAGGGCGTTGTCGTCCAGGTTCAGCTTGCAATCCACGGCAATGATCTTTTCATCGCTGGTTTTGAAGAGAGGGTTGATCTCCAGCATGGCGGCATCCAGTCCTACATATGCATTGTAGAGATGGGTAACGAACCGCACCATATTCTTAAAGGCTTCGCCGCTCAAACCGAAGTTGAAAGCGATCTTGCGGGCCTGGAACGGTTGCAGGGGGCCACCGGGGTGTACCCACTCTTTGAATATCTTGTCAGGTGTATTATGCGCTACTTCTTCAATGTCCATACCGCCTTCCGTGGAGTACATGATCACGTTCTGGCCTTTGGCGCGGTCCAGCAGGATGGAGAGATATAATTCCTTTATGGGGTTGGGGCCGGAATAATATACATCCTGCGCCACCAGCACTTTATTTACCACTTTACCGGCAGGGCCTGTTTGTATGGTCACCAGCGTACCGCCAAGGATATTGCCGGCAATGGTCTTAACATCTTCTGCATTTTTTCCTACCGCTACACCCCGTTGTTCCGTGCCAACGATCTTGCCTTTACCGCGGCCACCGGCGTGGATCTGTGCTTTCACAACGGCAAACTCGTTACCAAACTGCACTTTCAGTTGCTTGTAAGCTTCTGCAGCTGCTTCCGGCGTATCTACCGGTATACCTTCCTGCACCGGTACGTTATATTTTTTCAACAGTTCTTTCGCCTGGTACTCGTGTAAATTCATCGGTATTAAAATTTGGCCGCTAATTTAGGCAATTTATGTTTTATGCAGGGGAATTCTTTGGGAGAGGATTTTAATATGGTTTATAGGATTAACTTTGCCGGGCTAAATATCAGCTATGCTAGCACAGATCAACGAAGCAGCCGCATATATCCGGCAGTTCAGCAGGGAAGTTCCGCAGGCAGGTATCATCCTTGGCAGCGGCCTGGGAAACCTGGCAGGAGAGATCATGGACAGAACGGAGATCGCATATACCGATATCCCGCATTTTCCGCCGGCTACGGTAGACGGGCATTCCGGCAAACTGATCCTTGGGCGGCTCAAAGGCCAGCCTGTGGTAGCCATGGCGGGTCGTTTCCACTATTACGAAGGGCTGAGCATGCAGCAGGTGACCTTCCCCGTTCGCGTCATGAAAGCACTCGGCATCCACACCCTCCTGATCTCGAATGCAGCGGGCGGGATGAACAGGAATTTCAGGGTAGGGGACCTGATGATCATCACGGATCATATCAACCTCCAGCCGGAACATCCCCTGCGCGGGCGTAACGACAGTACCCTCGGCCCCCGGTTCCCTGACATGAGCGAACCGTACGCTAAACCCCTGGTAGCGAAAGCCCGGGCCATCGCCGCCGCTAAAGGCATATCTTTACATACGGGCGTATACGTGGGTGTACAGGGACCCACCTTCGAAACCCGCGCGGAATACAAGTTCATGCACATCATCGGTGGGGACGCCGTAGGCATGAGCACCGTTCCGGAAGTGATCGTGGCCATCCACAGCGGTCTCCGCGTGTTTGCCATGAGCGTGATCACGGACCTGGGTATACGGGATGAAGACAATGTGATCACACACGACGAGGTACTCGCCGCCGCCAAGGCAGCAGAACCACATTTAACATATATTTTCAGCGAATTGGTCCAACAATTGTAGCAAATTGCGGGCCCTACACGAATCATCAGAATGAGGCAATTCACGATCGTTCTTTTGCTGCTGGTATGCACCGGCACCGCCCTCCGGGCGCAAATCAATACCGGCCGCCTTCCTGTGCGCGGCGGCGGTGACGCCCGTATGCAGCGGGATACCACCAGGCATGAACACGAACCTGATACGCTCACCCTCCGCTTCCGCTACCTGGACGAACCGACGGATTTCATGCTGGACTCTTCAGTGTATGATTTTAACCTGAACTACCTCGGCGTACCCGCCAGTTACATGACCCTCGGCAACAACGGCAGCGCCGCCCGTAACATGATCTTCTCCCCACGCATGCAGCCAGGCTTCGATGCCGGTTTTCACGCATACGACATCTATGGTTTCAATCACCAAAACGCCCGTTTCTATAATACCAACAGACCTTATTCGGAACTGGGATACCTCATCGGCAGTAAACAGGAGCAGATGATCAATATCCTGCATACGCAGAACCGCGGACCGAAATTCAATTTCTCTTTCGCGTATCGAAAGATCAACTCGCCGGGATACTACAAGAACCAAAGCACCAACCACGATAATTACCGCTTCACAGTCAATTACAACAGCCAGAACAAACGCTATCATGTGCTGGTCAGTTATTACCTCAACAAACTGAACGGGGGCGAGAATGGCGGTATCACTGATCCTACGCTGTTGAAGGACCCTACGTATAATCAATTGCGCCTGATCCCCACCAATCTCGGCGGGCGCGATCCGCGTTCAGGCGGCAGCTCTTTCTTCAATACCAACATCGCAGTGAAGAGTGCATACCAGGAAGCGAGTTTCCTGTGGCGCCATCAGTACGACTGGGGTAAAGGTGATACCATACACGTGAACGATACCACCCAGTATTACAAATTTGATCCCGTGTTCCGGGTGGAGCATACGTTCACCTACACGCAGAACACTTACGAGTTCATCGACAGGCAGCCGGACTCCATCACGTATCCGCTGTATTACCATTTCAATATTAACACCCGGAGTCCGGATACGGTATTGACCCATCATCAGTGGCGCACGCTCACCAACGATCTTTCCCTTATCCAGTTCCCGCTGCGCGGCAATATGGCCCATTTCATCAGGCTGGGAGCGGGATTCGATAATGTGATCGGGGAATTCCTGAACAGTAGCATCACCTTCCAGAACCTGCGCCTGCACGGAGAATACCGGAACAAGACGAAGAATCAGAAATGGGACCTCTCGGCCAAAGGAGAATTCTACACCCTCGGCGAGAACGCAGGCGATTACCTGGTTGCCGCCAGCCTGAGCCGCTACCTGAACGATCAACTGGGGAATATCACGATCATGGCCATGAACGTGAACAAGGAACCGTCTTACGTATACCGGTATTTTGCCACCAATCACAACGCTATCTACAAGAACGACAATCTTGCAAAAGAGAACGTTTCGCAGCTGCAGTTCCGTGCGGACAATAAACGCCTGCAATACAACCTCGTTGTTAACTACTTCCTTTTCAACAAATACACCTATTTCAAAAGCTATTCGGAAAGTGATCAATTTACCGGGCTTTTCAACCTGCTCCAGGTGATCCTCCACAAGCAGATCGATATCAAAGGCTTTACCCTGCAGGGAGATGCGGCATATCAGCAGCTCGCCGGCAGTGCGCCCATACAGCTGCCCAATCTTTGGATACGGGCAAGACTGGCCTATAACGCCCGCCTTTTCAGGAACCTGAACCTTTTTACCGGCGTAGAAGGGAAGTACAATACGCCTTATTACGCGGATGATTATTCCCCCATGCTCGGGCAGTTCGTGTACCAAAACCAGCAAAACATTACGAATTACCCTGATATTGCGGCTTTTGTACATTTCAGGATCAAGAGCTTCACGGCTTACGTACGGGCTGAGAACCTGAATACCTTTGTATGGGATAAGAACTTCTATGCACCGTTATATCCCGGCAACAATTTCGCTTTCAGGGTGGGGCTGCGCTGGTGGTTCATCAACTAACAGCAAAAAATCGTAATTTTACGGCCGGAACCGTCACATGAAAAAATTGCTTACCATATGTTTTGCTGTGCTGTACACGCTGATAACCAGCGGGTTCACGGTGAACGTGCATTATTGCATGGGTGAGCGCGCGGGTATGGACCTCTATGGCGGACACAGTTCCAAAGGCTGCGGAAAATGCGGCATGCCAGTGAAGGGTGATTGCTGTAAGGACGAAGCCAAATTCGTTAAACTGGAGAATTCCCACCAGGCCGCGCAGGTGTTCGCGGTATTCAACGATACTTTCATCAGCGTGCCTGTTCTGCTGCAACCCCTCTGGTTACAGCCATTGGCAGCTACACAGGTACTAAATGTATGGGCGCCTTTGCACGCTCCGCCCTTGATAACCACAGCCCCGCTCTATCAACGTTACTGCACTTTCCTGATCTGATCCCTGATCTTTCGCTACAGGTTGTTTAAACCTGTCGGTAAACCGTTTTTTATACTTTAAAACAAGAAAGATCATGAAGACATTATTCTTAGCCCTTGCGTTAGTGACCGTTCAATTCTCCGCGCAGGCACAATATAAAAAAGCTACCCTTCAGGCTGCAGGTCTTACCTGCGCCATGTGTTCCAATGCTACTTACAAAGCGCTGAAAACGCTCCCGTTCATCGACCGGATCGATACAGACCTTAACAATACCACTTTCGTCCTCTATTTCAAGCCGAATTCCACCGTTAACCCGGACCAGATCAGCAACAAAGTGGAAGGCGCCGGATTTTCCGTAGCCAGATTGACCATCACGGTGGATTTCGACAAACTGAAGGTGGAGAATGACGCGCAAGTTGATTTTGGTGGACAAACATTGCATTTCATCAGCGTAAAGCCGCAGGTATTGCAGGGAGAGAAGGACATCACGCTGATCGACAAGCAGTTCGTTTCCGCCAAAGCATTCAAAAAATACAGCACGCAAACAAAGATGCATTGCTATGAAACGGGTACCGCCGCCGGCAAACGCATTTATCATGTCACCATTTAATCGCACTACATGAAGAAAATGCTAATGCTGTTCATGCTGTGCAGTGCCGCGACCTTTTCCGCGCAGGCGCAGGAGTTGTATGTGAACACCGAGCCCGCCAGCAATATGCCCGCCAATTCTATGGGCATCCGGTTGACCAACAAATTCTTTCACATGCAGCATGAAGGTCATACCGGTATGCGGTTTGAGCCGGAACTGATGTTCGGCTTGTCTAAAAAGCTGATGGTGCATACGATCGGTTATTTATCGAACAACATGCAAAGCAATATCCGGTTTGAAGGCGGTAGTATCTACGCCAAATACCGCTTTCTCTCGAAAGATGATGTACATACACATTTCCGGATGGCCGCCTATGTGAAAGGGTCCGCCATCGATAATCCTTATTACCCGGTGATAGACGGCGGGCACGATCACAACGCAAGGCCTTACCGGAATGATGAGCTGGACCTGGAAGGCACTACTTCAGGCGTGAGCGGCGGCATCATCGCTACACAGCTCATTCATAAGCTCGCTGTTTCCGGAACTGCAGGCTATAACCGGCTGATGCATAACATCAGGGATGAAATGCCCGGTTTCTTCTCCCGGAATATGCTGAATTACAGCCTGTCCGCCGGTTACCTCGTGCTGCCCGTAAAATACAAAAGCTATGAGCAAACTAACCTGAACGTATATGTGGAGTTGCTCGGCAAATCCAATATGGACGCGTATCGCCCGGGTTATTATATCGATGTGGCGCCGGCGATCCAGTTCATTTTTAACAGCACCACCCGCCTGGACTTTTCTTATCGCACACAAATGGTGGGGGATATGGCGCGGAATATGGACCGGAGTTTCCTGATAAGAATAGAGCATAATATTTTCAATCTCCGAAACAAATAGCCACATGGAAACAACAGCGTTATATATCAAGAATATGGTTTGTCCGCGTTGCATCAAGGCAGTGCGGCAGGTGCTGGAGCAGCATGGGCAGGATATTGTGGATGTAAGCCTGGGTAAAGCAGTGCTCAACACCTTTCCCGGGGCCGGGGAGCTGGATGCGATCGCGCGGGCGTTGGGGGACGAGGGGTTCATTCTGCTGGATGACCGCAAGCAACAGATCGTGGAAAGCATCAAGAATATCATCGTGGAAACTGTGCATTACGGGGACCTGGATGAGCTGAACCAGAACTTCTCCACCCTGCTTTCCGGGCGCCTGCAAAAGGACTATCACCTGCTGAGCAAACTGTTCTCCGAAGTAGAAAGCACTACCATTGAGCAATACATCATTCATCAGAAAATAGAGAAAGTAAAAGAGCTACTCGCTTACGGAGAACTCACCCTGAGCGAGATATCCTATAAGCTCGGCTACAGCAGCGTGGCACACCTTTCCGCACAGTTCAAGAAAGTGACCGGCCTTACACCCAGTCAGTTCAGGCAATTGAAGGAAGAAAAGCGTAAGCCGCTGGACAAGATATAAGCCTGTTACAGCAAAGGCCTCCGCATCACGGAGGCCTTTTTTACACCTGTCATTCTCTGAACAACGTCCCTTCAGGCGCTTTTGCATTTTGCGGCTGACTGCCCGCAATGGATTTGATATATCCCGTCAGCTGTGCGATCTGCTGATCACTCAATGCGCCTTTCCAGGCCCGCATTCCTTTCTCCGGCACACCATACTTGATAGTACGGAATATATCGTTCACATGGCCGCCATGCAGCCAGTGGTCATCTGTGAGGTTCGGCCCTACCAGCCCGCCGCCATCCGGGCCGTGACAAACGGTACATTTGGAAACGAATATCTTCCTTGCTTCCGCCAGATCCACTGCAGATGTGAGCAACGGCACATTGTTCTCATCGATCTGTACCGCATTTTTCGTTACTGTGGCAGGCGCTGCCACGGCGGTTTTGCGGGAGGATGCGGCGAACACAAGGATATAGGTGCCCATGGCGCTGATGAGGAAAATGAGGCTCCAGCCTTTCATCGGTATCCGTGTTCCGGTAAGAAAACGCAACACACGCAGCAATACAAATACCGTAAGAAATTCCACGGCCAGGGCAGACAGCATCAGCCAGAAAATAGTATCGGATAAGCCCTTCACGATGGAATGATCCTGTGCCTGCGCTCCATTGCTGTAAAGCATTGCTGTCATCAGCAAGAGCAGTGCGGCAGGAGGTTTCATCTTTTCCCGGAAGATATCCATCGCGCTGATGACCGTGTAGCCCAGGATCATGATCACGATCATCAGGCCAAAAGCCACCCCCAGCAACAGTAAAGCAACAGGATGGCTCAATTCAATGAAAGCATCGGCGTAAGAAGTGGCGGCAAGGAGAAGGTCGTACATGGTGTGGAATATTGTTTACGGAATCTACTTCAGCTTTTACAGATGCTGCCTGAGACAAGTCAAAGAGCGATATGATCTTTGTCAGGCCGCCCCTTAAATCCTGTAAATCATCCCCATAATTATATAACGTCCGGTTTTTTGAACCGGGTTAACTTTGCCCTTGTTAACAAATCAATCAGGCACCATGGGCAAGATCATCCTGCGAGCGCTCCGGTTTATCCGGTCGCTGTTCGTTAAAAAGAATTGTTGTAAGTAAAATCTGATATTATGAAACGGATCCTGACTTTGATCCTGTTGACAGGAGCTGTGCACCTCGCACAGGCACAGCACGAGCACCATATGCCTGCAAAGAAAGACACGATGCCGGAAATGCACGACGGGCATATGGGACACGAGATGAGCGGTATGACGCGCGCTTATTCAAAGAACCTTCCCATGAGCCGCAATGGCTCAGGTACCAGCTGGATGCCGGATAACAGCCCGATGTACATGTACATGACGCAGAAAGGCCGTACCTCCTTCATGCTGCACGGCAACGTTTTCCTGCGGTACACTTCCACCGATCTTACTGCCAGGGGTACCCGTGGTGATGCGAAGCTGGATGCCCCGAACTGGCTGATGGGGATGATGAATACACAGATAGGAAAGAAAGGTATGCTCAATACTACCGTGATGCTGAGCTTCGACCCCCTGACCATCGGCGGCTTCGGCTACCCGCTGCTGTTCCAGTCCGGAGAAACATGGAAAGGAAAGCCCCTGGTAGACCGTCAGCACCCGCACGATATGTTTGCCGCGGTAAGCGTTGGATATACCTATGCTATTAACAGGAATATGGACGTTTACGGCTACCTCGGCTATCCCGGCGAACCCGCCGTGAGCGCGCCGGCCTTCATGCACCGTGTTTCCGGCATGAACAACCCTGACGCTCCGCTCGGCCACCACTGGCAGGACGCTACCCACATCACGTTCGGCGTGGGAACGGTGGGGTTCCGCTATAAACAGGTGAAAGCAGAGTTCTCCAGCTTTACAGGCCGGGAGCCGGATGAAGACCGTTATAATTTCGACAAACCGCTGTTCGACAGCTATGCTTACCGGTTGAGCTACAATCCTTCCAAAGCCTGGGCCCTGCAATTCTCACAAGCCTTCGTGCACAGTCCCGAGTCTGCCGAACCGCAGGAAAACATCACCCGCACTACCGCCTCCGCCCTGCATACCGTACCATTGCACAGGCCGGGTAGTTTCATCGCTTCCGCAGCCGTTTGGGGCCTCAACAGTAAAAGCGACGGACATAAAGAGCATTCCTTCCTTGCGGAGAGCAATCTGCAATTGCAGAAGAATGCGATCTACGGCCGGTATGAGTTCGTAGAGAAATCCACCCACGAACTGCAACTGGAGCAACAATTCGGCGAAGCGAAATTCAACGTACATGCATTTACGTTAGGATATGCCCGTACGCTGGCGACTCTCTGGAAAACCAGTTTGTCCGTAGGGCTACAGGGCACGGTGAATGTGGAGGATAAAGCCCTGTATGGCATCTACGGGAAAAATCCCCTGAGCGCGCAGGCGTATCTGCGGATCAGCCCGGCTTTACATAGATAGCATTTTCTTAATGTGAATCTCCCGTTAAATTCAGCACGGTGTTTGCAAATAATCCTACATTAGCGAACGAAACTAGCTGATGACGCTGATGAATTATTTAACGAGCGCCTGGATATTACTGATTATCATAGCCATCGCCGCCTGCGGTCAGAAAAAAGGACAGCCACGGCAAACAGAGGTTGTACAGAACCTCCGGCAGCTGGATGAAGTGGTACCGGAGCAGATCAAAGAACGACTGGAATATATTGCGGGAAATGAAGGGATGATGGAAGACAGTATGCATGTGTTCCGTCTTTCCGCTCTGCAGAATATTTACAAGGAACATAGCGGGGCCGCACTTTGGTCTAAGAACGGCAAGCCCCATGCCGCTGCTGCTTCTATGCTGCAATGGATCAACACGGCGGATGAATACGGCCTGGTGCCGGAACATCTTCATGCACCCGCTTTGCAGACAGCACAACGTCAATTACAGGCAGATAAGAATGCCGGCCGGGATGCCGCATTGTGGGCGCGTATGGATGTGATGCTTACGGATGCTTTTTTCCGCATGGCTTCGCAGCTGCGTTACGGCGTAGCGCCGCGGGACAGTATTACGCTGCGCCCGGATTCCCTTTTCTCCGATACGGTACTGACGGGATATCTGCAACAGGCGTTACAGTCCGGGGACGTGTCCGCCGTTCTCCGGCAGCAGGAGCCTGTGCACGCAGGGTATCTCGCACTCAAAGAAGGGATCAGGCAGTATAAAGAGCAATACGGCGGCCGGCACTGGGATACGCTGCCGCAGAATTATACGGATACTCCGCAGTTCCACCGCCAGCTGGCAGTGCGTTTGGTGCAAAGTGGTCATCTTGATTCCACGAACAGCATACTAACGGATTCGGCCACACTAAAAAATGCCATCAAATCTTTCCAGAAGGAATTCAATATCTACCCTGATGGTGTGGCCGGCAAACGAACGATACAGGCTTTGAACCGCGAACCTGCCGACTGGCTGCTGCAGGCCGCCGTGAATATGGATCGCTGGCGGAAGCTGCCGGATAGTCTGCCCCATCGTTATCTTATGGTCAATATCCCTTCTTTCCGGCTGATCGTAATGGAGGAGCAGGATACCATGCTGGAATCCCGCGTGATTGTAGGTACACCCCATACCCGCACACCGCTGCTGAATGGTACGATGACCAATTTTGTATTGTACCCGTACTGGCGGGTGCCCTACAGCATCGTGTTCAAAGAAATGCTGCCGCAGATCAGGAAGAATGTGCATTATCTCGCCAGCAAGAACCTGGAGGTGGTGGATCATCAGGGGAACGTCGTGAACCCGGATTCCGTCAACTGGAACG
>OFTY01000519.1_pt1 | contig 26085 bp, 18 predicted proteins | sample 1775061 | NCBI WGS metagenome assembly OFTY01 (sample SAMN08195773, study PRJEB24354) | sludge metagenome | isolation source: sludge from phenol fed wastewater aerobic bioreactor B | place: India: Nagpur | collected 2016-09-16 | reverse complement strand
TTATAGCGGGCCTGTTCATCAGCGGGATTGGCCTTCAGGGCAGCTTTGTAACTCTTGATACTCTCTTCCCATTTTTTATCTTCCATGAAAGTATTGCCGATGTTATAGTTCGCATCGCCCTTGATGGCGTTGGCGCCTTCTACTTTCAGCGCACTGGAATATTGCTGGCGGGCTGCGTCGTACCTTTTCTGTTCGTAGTAAGAGTTGCCGAGGTTGTAATTCCCTTCCACTGACTTGCCGTTCCGCTCCAGCGCTTTCTTGTAGCTGGCCTCTGCGTCTGTATATTGCTGCTTCCTGTACAGGTCGTTGCCCTGGCGGATCAGTTTGTTCGTGCCTTCCTGTGCAGATGCAGGAGTGGTGGCAAACAGCAGGGCTGTTATAACGGCAACGGCTATATGAAAATGATGCTGTTTCATTTCGCTTCCACGGTTTTAAGTCCGGGCAGGTCTTCTCCTTTCTTCTTTCTGCCTTCCGGCAGGAAGAATTCCAGCACTACCAGCAGCAGGCAGACCCCCAGGAAGTATTGAAAATAGCTGTTGTAATCGGAAAAAACGTTCTCGCCGAATTCCTTTTGCTCCATGTGATTGATCTTTTCGGAGAGGGCGTCTACTACTTCATCTGTATTATTCATAAGATGCAGGTACATGCCTCTGCCTTCCGCGGCGATGCCCTTCAATTCATCTTCGTTGAGTTTGGAAATAACGGTATTGCCCTCCCGGTCTTTTTTCAAACCGCCGGTTTCCGGATCAGGAAGGGGGGAGCCGGTTGGAGAGCCTATGCCAACGGTATTGATCACTACACCGTCTTCCAGCGCTTTCCTGGCTTCGGCAAGAGCACCGGGATTATGATCTTCCCCGTCTGAAATGATGATCAGGGCCTTGTGTTTCCTTTCTTTTTTATTGAATGCCTCATTGCTTATGCGGATCGCCTGGTTGATCTCCGTTCCCTGGCGCGGGATGAGTTCCGGGGTTACGCTGCCGAGGTACATACGGGCCGCAGAATAGTCGATCGTGAGCGGCATTTGCAGATATGCATTCCCGGCGAACACCACCAGTCCGATCCTGTCATTATCCATCTTGTCCATCAGCTTTGTGATCAGCTGTTTGGCGCGGGTAAGGCGGTCCGGCTTCGCATCCGGGGCCAGCATGCTTTTGCTGACGTCCAGTGCAATGATCACGTCTACGCCTTTACGGGTGATCTTTTCAACGCGACTGCCTTTTTGCAGGTTCGCGAGACCGATCACGCCAAGGAAGAAGGCTACGAAGAGGAGCAGAAATTTAATCGTGAACAGCCTGCGGGAGTAGCCGCTGAACAGCTTTTCTACCATCACGGGGTCTCCTAAACGGCGGATGGAACGGCGTTTCCACCAGGTAACCCAGGCAAAAGCCAGTACCAATACTGTTAGCAATACAAACGCCCAGAGGGATTCAGTATGTTGAAATCTTAACATGGTTAAAACAACTTACCCCGGGGATTGCCGGGGCAAGCAATCAAAAATAATTTTTTTGTAACGTATTACAAGGATGGGGGCAAAGGATTTAGGAGTTTTTTAACAGGCGGGTTATTTTTTCCCTTTGAAGAACCCCTCTTCCGCAAGTATCCCCCGTAATATTTCGTTTCTCACCGCCCGGAGGTCCAGTTTCGGGTCTTCCGTCTCAAAATTGAGCACAAAGAAGCTTGGATGCAGGTTTTCCTCGATCCATCCGGCCACCCATCCGATCTGTTTTTTACCCACAGTGCCCCAACCGGTTTTGTAGGCGAGTTTGTATTGAGGAGTCTCTTCCTGCAGCATTACACCGCATACCAACTCCTGTGCCCGTTTCTGGAAGGGGAGCTGACCGAAATACAACCGCTTTACAAATCCCAGTTCCTCATCCGGAGAGATTTGAAGGGAATTATCCAGCCAGAAGCTGTCGATCCTGCCAATCTTGCGGTTACCGTACTGGATGGAATCCAGCCAGCGTTGCATGGTATCGCGGCCGATACGGCGCGCAACTTCCTGGTAGTAGGGAACGGAAGAGGCCCGGAAAGCCTGACCCATGGTGAGATCATGGTTCCATGCTTCGTGAGAGCGGGTAACACTGTCCCATTTGATGACCATATTGGTATCGCTGATCACGCCGGTCTGCAGGCCAACCAGTGAATTGAATATCTTGAAAGTGGACGCGGGAGTGAAACGCTCCTTGGCCCGGTCGATGTTATAGACCCTGAATGTGCCCTGACCATTGTCGAAGAGCATGAAACATCCTTCCAGCTTGTATTTTGTAAAATATTTCTCCCATTCTTTCGCTTCTTTCACATTGTTGGGAGAGCAGGCGCCGAGCATCAGGGCGATAGTCAGCATTAGCAGCAGGCCGGATGTTCTCATTTTTTGCAAGACTTGAAATTTGATGATTTAAAAAGTAAAAATAGGGAATCGGACGCACCTCAGCGGAAAATAAAAAACGACGGGTGGTTTCACCGCGTCGTTTCCATATGATGCTTTTTACTTTTTTTTAAACAACGGTCTTCTCTTTCAACACGCCCAGTTCCCTGCCGATCCTGGTGAAAGCGGCGATGGCTTTGTCCAGCTGCGCCTGGCTGTGTGCGGCGCTCAGCTGCACGCGGATCCTGGCCTGACCTTTCGGTACAACAGGGTAGAAGAAGCCGATCACGTAAATGCCTTCCTGCAACAGCTTGTCTGCAAACTCCTGGCTGAGTTTGGCGTCATAGAGCATTACCGGAACAATGGGGTGATCACCGGGTTTGATGTCGAAGCCGGCTTCTGTCATTTTTTTGCGGAAGTACCTGGTGTTAAACTCCAGTTTATCGCGCAGTTCGGTGGTTTCGCTGAGCATGTCCAGCACGGCGATGGAAGCGCCAACGATGCTGGGGGCTACGGAATTGGAGAAAAGGTAAGGGCGGCTGCGCTGGCGCAACATGTCTATCACTTCCTTCCGTCCACTGGTGAAACCGCCGGAAGCGCCGCCGAGGGCTTTGCCGAGGGTACCGGTGATGATGTCCACCCGGCCCATTACGCCGCGGTATTCGTGGGTACCGCGACCGGTTTTACCGAGGAAGCCGGAGGAGTGGCTTTCATCGCTCATCACGATGGCATTGTATTTATCGGCGAGGTCGCAGATCTTGTCCAGTTGCGCAATAGTGCCGTCCATGCTGAAAGAGCCGTCTGTCACGATGATCCTGCTGCGGGCGCTTTGGGCTTCCTGGAGTTTGGTTTCCAGGTCGGCCATGTTATTGTGTTCGTAGCGGAAGCGCTGGGCTTTGCAGAGTCTTACGCCATCGATGATAGACGCGTGGTTGAGGGCGTCGGAGATGATCGCATCCTGTTCGGAGAAGAGCGGTTCGAATACGCCGCCGTTGGCGTCGAAAGCGGCTACGTAGAGGATGGTATCTTCTGTGCCGAGGAATTTGGAGATCTTCTCTTCCAGCTCACGATGAATGTCTTGCGTGCCGCAGATGAAGCGCACGCTGCTCATACCATAGCCATGGGTTTCGATTGCCTCTTTGGCTGCAGCCACTACTTTGGGGTGGGAGGAGAGGCCCAGGTAGTTATTGGCGCAAAGGTTGATCACGGTTTTACCTCCCACGGTGATCTCCGCGCCCTGTTCGGACGTGATGATCCGCTCGTTTTTATACAAACCGGCGGATCGTATTTCATCCAGTTCCTGTTGTAAGCGTTTAATGAAGTTTTGGTTCATGTTCTCACGTGTTTTTTGCTGTATCTAACAAAGTTAGGGCAATAAATGTATCAAGGAATGAACAGGTCTTCCGGCGGAAATCCTACAATCATAAAAAGTTTGACCGATGTGTAACATTTATAAGCCGGTTTGCGTCATACAATTATCATGGACGGTAGATTATGACGAAAGGTACTGTACGCTCACTTATCCGGTGGTTTCCCCTGATCTGTTGCGGGGTGATGGTGGGGGCTTTTACGGCCCTTACCTGGTATGCAACGGGGATGGACGTTCCCTGGGCATCCGGCCCTCAGGGGTCTGCTTTGGAGGTCATCAAAAAGCTGCGCATAGTTGAAATATTGTCATGGAGCTGGTGATAAAGGCTTTACGGGAGGCCTTTTCAACAAAAATGTCGGAAATTAGCACTTTAAAAGCCCTGGCGCCGGATGACGGAAAAGGAGTACAACAAATGCGTGGACCTGTATAGCGACAATCTCTTCCGGTTTATAGTCAAGAATCTTGATCATACGGAAGATGCGAGAGACGTGGTACAGAATGCGTTTGAAATATTATGGAAACACTGTAGTGATGTGCCTTTTGAGAAGGCCAAGAGCTATTTATTTACAGTAGCCTACCATAATATGATCGATCACGTACGGAAGGTGAAGCGGATATCTTTGGTAGAGGAGTTCAGGGAAGAAGCAAAAGTTACGGAACAAAAGATACATAATGCACGTAATATTATAGAAAAAGCGCTTAAACGGCTAAGTGACGTGCAGCGCTCCCTCATCCTGCTGAAGGATTATGAGGGTTATAGTTACGAAGAGATCGGGGAGATCATGCAGCTCAACCCCTCGCAGGTAAAAGTCTATTTACACAGGGCAAGAGCACACCTGAAAGAATATCTGGTGCGGATGGAGAATGTGATTTAATTGTCAAGATGTTCAAAATCAGAAAATTATGTCGATAGACATTCAAATATCAAACTACGAGGACTATCTCTACAGCTATGTGGACGGGGAGTTGAATGCCGAGGAATCGGCGGCGCTGGAGCGTTTTGTGGCGGAGCATCCCCAGGTGCGGCAGGAGCTGGATCTTTTGCTGGCTGCCAGGTTGCAGCCGGATGAGGAGATGGTGTTCGATAACAAGGCCATGTTGTACCGGGGCGGGGAGATCCATTTGCAAAACTATGAAGGGTATCTTCTGAGCTATGTGGATGGGGAGTTGAACGCAGAGGAATCGGCAGCATTGGAGCAGTTTATGGTACAGCACCCGAAAGTGCGCGAAGAGCTGGTGATATGGCAGGCTACCCGCCTCTACCCTGATCCGGCGCTGAAGTTTGAGAATAAATCCGTGTTGTACCGCCATTCCGGAACGCGCGTAGTTCGTTTGCGGAAAACATACTGGTGGGCGGCAGCTGCGATGGTGGCCGGCCTGCTGGCATTTCTGAAATTCCATGATAACCATACAGGAACTATCGTAGAGGCGCCGGCGGTAGCGGATCGCCAAACCCCGCCACCACGGAGGGAAACCGCTCAACCAAAAGTGGCGGACGTACAGCCCCGGCAAGATGTTCCGCAGCCGGCAGCAGCACCGGTTATCAAAAAAACGGCAGCACCTGTTCTGGCCAGGAACACCGGCAAGGTCAATACCCCCGCCCCGGCAAGCGATCCTACTCCCGTAGACCTGTCAGGCCTGCAAACGGAAATAGCTTCTGAAACCGCGGTGGACAAGGCTATCGTAGCAGAGTTGAGCAGGAAAGCGGAGCCCGGGAACGTCAGTGGGCAAACACCCACGGCCAATATACGGTCATCTATTGAAGTAAAGGATCACCCTGCGCTGGCTACCGCGGCACCCGCCGCTGAGCCCGGCGAACTGATCATGTCCGTGACCGGTAACGGACTGGAAAGCAAAGTACTCGATAAAGTAACCAATGTGGCAAGGTTTTTTGCCAAAAAGAAAAATAAATAAAGGACCGGTAAATGGCATAGTCATATGAAGTGTAAAATTTTACTCAGTCTCCTTACCATTATCCTGTCTTTGGGCGCTTTTGCCCAACAGGCTGCCATAGATACCATTCAGATCAAGGGCCTGGTGATCATAAAAGGGAAAGACGCCCGTGGGAAAAATATTTTCAAAGCTTACCAGGATACAGCTTATGCCCGGCAGAGCCTGAAAAAGAACCTGCATACCCGGTTCCTGGTGTTTGATCTGGGGTTTAATAATTATCGGGACAAGAGCAATTATTCCAGCGCCATGGTCATTTCCATGCATCCGTCGCAACAGTACAACGGGATCTATGGCCAGTATTATAACGCCGATAAAAGCCGGGATTATTCCGGAGCGGCGCTGAATTCTTTCGCTCCCCGGCAGGCCAGCGAACCATTAACTCCATCCGAATTTAAACTTATCACCGGAAAATCGATCAATTTTAATGTATGGCTTATCATGCAGCGGTTGAATGTTTATAAGCATAAATTGAACCTTATCTATGCTTTAGGTGTAGAAATGAATAATTACCGCTTTGCGAGAAACATCACTTATATACCGGGCTATCCGACAACGATCATCCGGGACACTGTGAATTTTTCAAAAAACAAGCTCTTTGCATCTTATCTGACCGTTCCCCTGATGCTGAACTTTAACTCCAATCCGGTCCGCCCCGGCCGCTCTTTTGAAATGAGCCTCGGGCTGTCCGCAGGATACCTGGTTAAATCCCGCACCAAGCAGATCAGCGCAGAACGGGGTAAAGTGAGGCGTACGGACGATTTCAATCTGAATAAATGGCGCGTGGGCCTTACCGGCGAGCTGGGTTACGGTCCCGTTAAACTATATGGCAATTACGCCCTCACACCCCTGCACGATTCCGGACTGGAGCAATATCCGTTTTCTATCGGGATCAGGCTGAACGGTTTCTGAATATTTTAATATATAAAAATTATCTATATATTTGGGCGAAATTTTTATCAGGGTAACAATCCGTCACGTTTATGTATCCTATATAAACTGTACACAACCAAACTTCGAGTAGTATGCGTTCATTCCTAACTTTTGTAGCAGTGATAGGTGGCATCGTTTTTTTTCATGTAAGCAAGATAAAATTACCCGAAACACCTACCCCGATAGCTGCCGGTGAACCGGTTCCCGACCTGTCCATACCGGGAAGTACGCCGCGTTTGCCCGCTCCCGGGGCTACGGAAGCGCTGGTGTTCATGCCGGACAGCATGTTCCAGTCCTATCACGGTGATCGCAATTTTTATGTGACTAATCATTTCCACGTATTATACGTTAAAACAGACACCACATTCCTGACCGCTCCCGGCCCCCAGGTGGCCCGTCGTACTTACGCCGGCAATATGTTACGCAAATAATCTCATCCCCGTAAATCCTGTCTTGTGTCAAAATTCCCGGACAAACTCCCCGATTGTCCCGGGGCATTATTTATATTTGGCTATACAATAAAATCTTCAAACCTATTTTATGAGAATATTCAAAGTTTCCCTGTTCCTGCTTATAGCGGGAACGCTGCAACTATCCGCCCAAACGAAACATGAGTGGAAGGAGGCAGGCTCCGGAGGTTACCCCTACCGGTATGTGACGGGGGATCCTATGCAAGCCCGCTTTTATACACTGAAAAACGGCCTTACGGTCATCCTCAGCGTCAACAAAAAAGAACCCCGGATACAAACCCTCATCGGCATACGTGCCGGTAGCAACAGCGATCCCAAAGATCACACAGGTCTCGCACACTACCTGGAACACCTGTTGTTCAAGGGCACTGTGCAGTTCGGTTCCAAAGACTGGGCAAAGGAGAAGCCGTATCTGGACAAGATAGAGGGACTCTACGATACTTATAACCAAACCACGGACATGGCAAAACGAAAAACGATCTATCATCAGATCGACAGCGTTTCCGGCCTCGCCGCCAAATATGCCATTGCCAACGAGTATGATAAAATGATGGCCGGCATGGGCGCACAGGGAACCAATGCACATACCTGGGTAGAAGAAACGGTATATGAAGAAGATATTCCTTCCAACGCCGTGGATAAATATCTCGCAGTGCAGTCCGAGCGCTTCAACGACCATGTTTTCCGGATCTTCCATACAGAACTGGAAGCCGTGTATGAAGAGAAGAATCGCGGATTGGATAATGATGGCCGCAAGATGTATGAAAAGATGCTGGAAACCCTCTTCCCTACGCATAACTACGGTCAGCAATCCACCATCGGCACAGTGGAACACCTGAAAAATCCCTCGCTGAAAGCGATCCGTCAGTTCTATAATGAATATTACGTTCCGAACAATATGGCGATCGTAATGGCCGGGGACTTTGACCCTGATTATGTGATCAAACGTATCGACGAAAAGTTCAGCTACATGAAAACGAAGCCGGTAAAGGAATATACCGGTTCCAAAGAAGCATCGGTCACCGCACCCATCGTAAAAGAAGTGTTTGGTCCGGACGCCGAGAACGTGAACATCGCTTTCCGTATGCCGGGTGCACTGGATACGAGATCATCCGTGTTGATCACCGTGATTTCCCAGATCCTTTCCAACGGCAAAGCCGGCCTGATGGACCTGAACCTGAACAAGCAGCAAAAACTGCTGGGCGCTGGTGTTAGCACGCTGCAATGGAAAGATTACACCGTACTGGCATTGAACGGCCGCGCCAAACAAGGCCAGACGCTCGATGAGGTAAAAGACCTGCTGCTGGGCCAGCTGGACATCCTCCGGAAAGGGGACTTCGATGAATCCCTCATCACCGCCATCGTCAACAATTTCAAGCTGTACGAGATACAGGGGCTGGAAAGCAATGGTAACCGTGCCAACACGCTGATGGACGGCTTTATCAAACATCGTGGCAGTAACTGGCGCTATGATGTGGATTTTGTGGACGATATGGGGAAGGTAACGAAGAAAGAGATTGTGGATTTTGCAGACAAATATCTCAACAACAACTATGTACTGCTTTACAAACGCAAAGGAGAAGATAAAAGCATCGTAAAAGTGGAAAAACCGCCGATCACTCCCGTGGAAGTGAACCGTGATGCGCAATCTCCATTTTTGAAAAGCATCGCAGCCATGCCCGCTACGCCGGTAAAACCCCAGTGGCTGGACTATGATAAGGACATCCAGAAGAGCAAGACCGGAAACGCAGACCTGCTCTATGTGCAGAATAAAGACAACGGTCTGTTCCGCCTCTACTACCGGTTTGACATGGGTACCTGGGGGAATAAAAAGCTGGCACTCGCTGCGAGGTATCTCGAACTGCTCAGCACCGACAAATACTCTTCTGCCGAACTGGGGAAACAATTCTATGGCCTGGCCTGCGAATGGCGGGTAAGTCCGGGTAATGAAGAAACCACCATTTCCATCTCCGGTCTTCAGGAAAATTTCGATAAAGCTGTAGCATTATTCGATCATCTCATCAACAACTGCAAAGTGGATGAACAGGCGCTGGCAGGGCTGAAGAACAGGATGCAGAAACAGCGGGCTGATTTCAAACTGGGCAAAGGCAATATCATGGGCGGGCTGAGAAGCTATGCCACCTACGGTCCGAAGAATCCGTTCAATAACCAGCTGAGCAACGACGAGCTGAATGGTGTAACCGCACAGGAACTGGTAGACATCCTGCATACGCTGCCTTCTTACAAACACACCGTGATCTACTACGGTCCGCAAACGCTGGCCGCGGCATCTGAAAGCATCAAAAAACTGCATGACCAGCCGGCAACCTTTAAAGCGGTACCGGATGGGCAGAAATTTGAGAAAGTACAGCAATCCGCCAACAAAGTATTGTTTGCCAACTATGACATGGTGCAGGCGGAGGTGAACTGGATCCATAACGGAGAGCTGTATGATCCTTCCAAAACTGCGGTGGTGAACCTTTTCAACAACTACTTCGGTGGCGGCATGGGCTCTATCGTATTCCAGACCATTCGCGAATCCAAAGCGCTGGCGTATTCTACTTATGCTGTCTATTCCGCGCCTGCTAAAAAAACAGACCGCTACGGAATGATCGCTTACGTGGGCAGCCAGGCAGATAAAGTGAATGAGGCGATCAATGGCATGAACGAACTACTCACCACCATCCCCGAATCCGAGAAACTGTTCGAGACCGCCCGCAGCAGTGTAAAAAAAGATATGGAGACCGAACGCATTACGCAGGACGGGATCATCTTCAGCTACCTGAATGCGAAAAAACTCGGGCTGGATAAAGACATCCGCAAGAGTGTATATGAAAGCATCAGCAAACTCAAATTTGATGACCTGAAAAAACTCCATCAGCAAAATATCTCCGGTAAACCCTACACTTATTGTGTGCTGGCTTCCGAGAAAAAAGTGAGCCCGGACGATCTGAAGAAGTATGGTGATGTGGAGGTTCTCACACTGGATCAATTATTTGGATATTAAAACCGGCATCATCTTTCGCAAAAAAGACCGCTCCATCGAGCGGTCTTTTTTTTAACACAATATTCACTTTTCCTCCGTCGTTTATCTAACAGAAAATTTGAAACGTCGATGTGGCGCTATTGCTGTTTGGCCCTGCTGTGGCCTCTTTTTGCGTTCGAGCACAATAATAATGATCTGTATTCCGTTCGACTGGATCCTTCCCGGATAGATGCAAGTAAAGTTTTTCTGTTGATCGACAAGAGCGATTACCGGCTTTATATTTATGAGGATGTAACGTTGTTGAAAATATACAAGGTGGTTTTCGGGAACAACGATAAATCTGACAAATTTGTACAGGGAGACCGGCGGACGCCTGACGGTACTTTTCATATTCTCTCCAAGCGGTATGATGGCCGCTGGAGCCGTTTTATGCTCCTGGATTACCCGAATGAAGAAGCCCGCAGGAAATTCCAGGATCGCATGGCCAACGGCCTCATCCCGAGGGGCGCGGACATTGGCGGCGGGATAGGGATCCATGGGGTGGAATACGCTACCGGGATCAGGGATTACTATGTGGACCGGCGCATTAACTGGACGCTCGGTTGCATCAGCCTGAAGAACGGCGATATCAATGAATTGTATGATGTGGTAAAAGTAGGTACACCTGTTGTGATCCGACCCTGAATGATCACAGTCCCTCAACATTTCGCCGGGTCCGTTCCGGGCGCGTATTGAATGCCTTGCCAAATTTGTACATCAATCCCAGCCGGAACCAGGGTATTTGGAATTTGCGGGCAATATCCTCTGTATACACATTATCTGCAAACACCCCGCGGGCGATATAATATTTGTTGAGAAAATTCTGTAAACGTAGACTGATGGCGGCTCTCTCCCCCCAGAGCTTTTTATTGACGCCCACATAATAATTCCTCCAGCCGATAATGTAGCCATAGAACAGGGGAGACCGTGATTCCCAATATCCTCCTGCTTCCAGGCCCCATCCTTTTTTAAGCTGGCAGACGGCTGTGGCGGAGGTTTTAATATAGATGCGCATGCTGGAAAGCGTGTCGCTGCGAAAGGAAGCGTTGAATACATTGCCGTTGACGTTCAGCTTAACACGGGAACCGATATTCAGCGAAGTGTTCAATGCAACCCCGGTTTGCGTGGCGCCGGCGATATTAGCAAAAGTGTTATAGATCACACCCGGCGATTTCATCATCCGCATGCTTTGGATGCTATTATTCGTATAGGCATGATAGATAGACACCAGAAAAGAGCTGTTATGATTGAACGTGGTGGATAAGCTCAGTTCGAACCGGTTAATCCGTTCCGGGATCAGATCGGGATTCCCTTCCGTGATATTGGTAGAATCGCTGTAATCAACAGCCGGAGTAAGTTGGTATACTTCCGGGCGCTGTATCCTGCGCGAGTAGCTCAGGGTGGCGACGAGTTTTTCGCGGATGGTGCGGGAAAGGATGATGTTGGGTGCGAGAATACTATATGGATGAAGGGTTACCACCTGCCCTCGCTGACGTGCATCCAGCGCGGTGTATTCATAACGGAGTCCGCTGCGCAGCGTCCATTTGTTCAGTACAACGAGGTAGCTGACATAACCGGCAAGAACGGTCTGATGAAAACGATAGCTGAATGATCTGGCCGGATCCCGTTCAATGCCCGCGATCGAATCGAAAATAAAAATATCGTAGTCTGCATAAATTCCGCGCCGGGCGTATTTGATACCGGTTTCTATTTTGTTCTGTTTCCGTAAAGGATGCGTATAATCTGCCTGGAAGATCAGATCGTAGTTGGTGCTATTGTTCTCATTCTGTTCCTGATAGTTCTGTTTCCCGTGCTCTATTTGCCGCAAAAGATAGCTGCCCCCGTTTTCCCGGAGGGAGTATCCTCCGAGGAGGAAAAGTTCCCGCCCTTGCTGCAGGCGTTTGTTGTAGGAGAAGGAAGCACTTTTCACTGTATAAATACCGTCCCGGTTGGTTTTTCTCAAATATTCCCGCGTGGGCTGATTCACATCCAGCTCCTGTGTTCGTTCAACAGGAAAGCGCCCGTAGCGCAGGTTTACATCGAGTGTTTGCGTACTATCCGGCTCCCATCCTCCGTTCAAACTAAAAAAATTGCTCTTCCCGTCAGAGATGGTGGAGAGGAACTGACGGGAGGAAAAGTTGTTTAATCCCCGCCTGTCGGAAGTTTCGTCGTTGTAAGTGTGATTGCGGTTGAGAAAGATATTTGCCGATGCAGAGAACTTTGCATAGCGGTAGTTGAATTTCTGATCGACGGTTTGAGAAAGCGGACCTGCTTCTGCATTGAATATGCCGGTGAGGCCGCGAAGGCGGTTCTTTTTCAACGTGATGTTCAGTACGCCGGCCACGCCTTCTGCATCATAGCGGGCGGAGGGATGCGTGATCACTTCCACTTTGGCAATATCGTCCGCGGATAATTGTTTGAGCAGATCGCTTACATTATTGGCGTAGAACTCGGAGGGTTTGTTGTTGATGAAGATCTTCACGCTGCCGCTGCCCCGGATACTGATGCTGCCATCCTGCCCGATGGTTACGTAAGGAACCCGCTGGAGCAGATCCTGTGCGTTGCTCCCGGCGGCCACCAGGTCTCCCTGCGGATTGTACACAAGCCCGTCTATCCGATGTTCGATGGCTGGTGGCCGTTGTGCGAGCACGTTCACGCCCTGCAGCTGCTGTGCGAGCGGGAGCAGGAAAATGGTATCGGGTTGTATGAAGGGGGCGGAAGAAGAAGCGAGTTGTTTGTAATAAGGATGATAGCCAAGATAGCGGATGCTTAAAAGGAAGCGCTCCTGTACGGGCAGATCAAGCCGGAATAATCCGGACTTGCCGGTGGCTGTGCTGTGTATCACGCTGCTGTCCATCCGCATCAGGAGCACCGTTGCAGCATTCAGCGGCTGATGTTTTATACTGTCCAGCACAATGCCGCGGATCTCCTGGGCCGTAACAGGAACTGCAGTGAGGGTCAGCCAGTAGTATATGAGGAACTTCTTTGCCATCGCAATACAAAGGAAGCGTGGCAGGCAGGCAGCGGAAAATTATTTACATCAGATGTAAAGTTCGCTGGACGAAATGCGGGGAATAAAAAAGGGCACCTGCGTGCCCTTTTTAGTATGGTTGTTCCGGAGCAATTATAATCTGCCGGCTTTGATCTCTTCTACTATGGCAGGATCCAGCAGGGTGGTAGTATCCCCCAGGTTGTCCAGCTCACCTTCCGCTATCTTGCGAAGGATGCGGCGCATGATCTTACCGGAACGGGTTTTCGGCAGACCAGTCACAAACTGGATCTTGTCCGGTTTAGCGATGGGACCGATGATGCGGGATACGGTCTGGATGATATCTTTCTTCGTCAGTTCCGGATCTTTTACATGTTTTTCCGTGATCACAAAGGCATAAATCCCTTGCCCCTTGATGTCATGCGGATAACCCACCACCGCGCTTTCCACTACGCCTGCGTGCATGTTGATGGCATTTTCTACTTCCGCGGTACCAATGCGATGGCCGCTAACGTTCAACACATCGTCCACACGGCCGGTAATGCGGTAATAACCGTCCTCATCCCGCAAACATCCGTCGCCGGTGAAATACAGGTTCTCATAAGTGGCGAAGTAAGTAGTGCGGCAACGCTCGTGATCACCGTAGGTGGTACGGATCATGCCGGGCCAGGGGAATTTGATGCAGAGGTTCCCGTTCACGCCGTTCCCGGTTATTTCCTTACCGTTCTCATCTACAAGTATCGGCTGGATGCCCGGTAAAGGCAGCGTGGCGTATCCCGGCTTCTCAGGCGTGATACCGGCAATGGGTGCAATCATGATACCGCCTGTTTCGGTTTGCCACCAGGTATCGGTGATGGGGCATCTTCCTTTTCCGATCTGATCTTTATACCAATGCCAGGCTTCTTCATTGATCGGCTCACCTACCGTACCCAGCGTAGTCAGTGAACTGAGGTCTTTGTGGTTAACAGGCCCAAGCCCGAAGCCCATCAGGCTGCGGATCGCAGTGGGAGCAGTATAGAGCACGTTCACGCGGAACTTGTCCACGATATCCCAAAAACGTCCGGCATCAGGATAAGTGGGAACACCTTCAAACATCAGCGTGGTGGCGCCTGCGCTCAGGGGGCCGTATACGATGTAGCTGTGACCGGTGATCCAGCCAACGTCCGCAGTACAGAAATACACCTGTCCGGGTTTATACTGGAATGTATTGATGAAAGTATAGTTGGCATACACCATGTATCCGCCGCAGGTGTGTACTACACCTTTCGGCTTGCCGGTAGAACCGGAGGTATAGAGGATGAAGAGCATGTCTTCCGCATCCATTTCCTCGGCCGCTACGGGCGGGTTGCCCATCGTTTCTACCTGCTTGATCTCATCTTCCCACCATACATCGCGCCCTTTGAGCATACTTACGGGAGTGCGGGTACGGGTGCAAACGATCACTTTTTTTACGGAAGGGCAGGCCATCAGGGCATCGTCGATCACGGATTTGAGCGGAATGTCCTTCGCGCCGCGGAAAGCGCCATCGCAGGTGATCACCAGGCTGGCCTGTGCATCCTGGATACGATCAGCGATGGATTGGGCGCTGAAGCCACCGAACACTACGGAATGTATAGCCCCGATGCGTGCGCAGGCAAGCACGGCTATGGCCAGTTCCGGGATCATACCCATATAGATGCAAACGCGGTCACCTTTTTTAACGCCGTTGTTTTTAAGCACATTGGCGAACTGGCAAACTTTATTGTATAATTCGCGGTAGGTAAGAATGCGATGTCTTTCTTCCGGATCATTGGGTTCCCAAATGATAGCGGGTTGATTGCCCAATGTACCGAGATGGCGATCCAGACAGTTTTCCGTGATGTTCAGCTTTGCGCCGGAGAACCACTTCACCTCCGGGTCTTTGAAATTCCATTCCAGTACCTTGTCCCACTTGCGGCGCCAGTAGAAATGATCTGCAATATTCGCCCAAAATCCTTCCGGGTCTGTAACACTATGCTGCCAGGCCTGCTGGTAGTCTTCAAAATTCTTGAGTTGATATGGGTACGCCATGATTCCCAATAAGATTTATAAGTTTATAACAGTTTTTTTAACGGGGCTTAAATTTAGTGATTTATGTTTGAAGATTATCTAAAAACAACGATCCCGGCCACCAGGACCGGGATCGCAATGAGGCGGGCCGCATATCAGAGGCTCTTTATCCTTTCTTTCACATAAGTGTGGATGGACATCTCGTCTTTAGTTTCCGGTTTCGCATCCTGTACATATTGCTGGTAGTACTTCTTGGCTTTTTGCGGATTCTGGAGGTATTGATCGTAAATACGCGCGATGCCGTATTGCCGCATGGGGTCCCTGAAAAGATAATAGGAGGTATCGTAGTAAGCGATGGCTGTCCGGAATTTTTTCATCTTCTCAAAATTATCCGCGATAGCTGCATAGTAATTGTCGAGGGCTTTTGATTTGGCCAGATCGATGCAGGTTTGCAGCAGTTCGTTGCTCTTTTCGTAATTTCTTTTCTCGGCGTAAGACAGACCGGTGTAATAGATCAGTGTTTCCGGCGCTGCGCCTCCGTTAAGGGGCATCAGCCGGTCATATACGCTGATGCAGTTATCATATTGCCTGAGACGATAATAAGCCACACCCATGTAGATGCAGGTTGTTTGATCAACAACGCCCATGTTTAACAGGCGTTCCCCGTAAACTGTTGCCGTCTTCATACTGTCCCGGAGGTAGGAAAGGCGCACCAGCTGCGCGATCACGGTAGCGTGTGTGCTGTCAAAGGAATAGTAATGCTTCAGCACGCTATCTGCACGCGGGTACAGCTTCCTGCTCATCAGCACGGAAGCGAGAGAAGTCACGATGCCGGCATCTTTCGGGTTGAGTGAATAGGCGGTCTGTATATAATTGAACGCAGAGTCTTCCAGCTTCAGTTGATCACAAACCTGGCTCAGCTGTTTGTAATAATTAGCATTATCCGGCCGCAGCGCTACCAGCTTTTCAAAATATTGAAGCGTCATGCGGGGCTGCTTCTGTTGCCTGGCGATATTCCCGAGGTTTTGCAGGGCCTGGATGTGATTGGAGTCTTTTTCCAGCACGCGGTTGTAATTCCTTTCCGCCAGGGCCAGTTGTCCACTTTGATAATAAGCATTGGCCAGTATGGCCAGGCCGTTAGGATATTGCGGTTTTATGGAGCCTTCCATGTATTGGATGATCTTGTCATATTGTTGCTCCTGGAGGTAATCCATGATGAGCCCTTTATCTACATTGTCCTGCGCTTGTAACGACAGGGCATTTGCAAGCAGGATCAAAACAAGGGTAAAATAACGTCGCATAGCATTTCCATTTCGGTAAAACTAATAATTTAGTTGTAAAAAGAAAAATTTAGTTGGTGGGATGATCATGGCGGATGTGGAGATCGCGTTGGGGGAAGGGGATCTCAATGCCCTGCTCATTGAAGGTATCGTAGATGAGGGTAAGAAGGTCGCTTTTCAGCTGTGCGAGCCGACTGATATCTGACCAGAAGAGCACGCGGAAATCCACGGAGCTTTCTCCGAGCTGATGTACGAGTACCAGTGGCTTGGGGACGCTTTGTACGCCGTCCGTTTTCTCTAGGATTTCTTTCAACAGTTCGCCGGCCTTCTTCAGGCTGGAGCCGTAAGCCACCCCAATGATCAGTTCCCCTCTGCGCAGCTGGTTGGTGAGGGTCCAGTTCGTGATATGCTGGGAGAGCAGGTCGCCATTAGGAACAATGATCTCCGAGCCGTCTACTGTGGCAATTTTGCTGGCCCTGATCCCAATCTCCTTTACTGTGCCATGTTGTGTGCCGATGTCGATCACATCACCGATCTCTACCGGCTTTTCAAAGGCAAGGATCACGCCTGATACGAGGTTATTGACGATATTCTGTAGCCCGAAACCGATGCCTACACTCAATGCGCCGATAATGATCGTCAGTTTGTCGATAGGAATGCCGGATGCGGCAAATGCCAGCAGAATGCCGATGGCCAGTACTCCCAGCCTGATAAGCAATACAGCGCTGTTCCAGCGGTTCTTCTTCACGGAACCTGAGGGATCATGCCGTCCGAAAATGAATACCATCACTCTGCTGATCAGGAATGCGAGCCAGATCACCACAATGAAGATGAACACGCTGGAGTAGCTGAAGGAAGTGTTCCCGATCTTCCGTTGCGCGTCCAGGAAATTCAGCACGGCGTCCCGGATGATGTTATAGATGTTGAGATTACGGATGAGCGTAACCAGCCAGCCGATGCCGGCCAGGAAGTACAAAGCGGACCGCAATCCCTGCCGGATGCGGTCGAAGTCCAGGAATGCGGCAAAGCGGCTGTTGTTCTTGCTGGCTTCCACATGCAGGTAGAAGGTCTCCAGCAGGAGTTGCACCAGCGTAAAGAAGGCTTGCGCGGAGATCAGGCTGAACACGGCGCTCATGCCAAAGAACTTGGCGAGCATCACCCGCCCGAAAAGATTGGCAATGAAGGCAGTGATCATCATCCAGATGGTCAGCCATACCAGCAGTCGCGTGTAGGGCGGAAATTGCGGGGCAGCTCTTTTCTGTTCCTGTAGGAACCACCAGCAGGTGAGTAATGTTGCGATCTGCAGCAGGAACTGGGCCCAACGCTCCTGAAAAGATGATTGCATCATGAGGTTCAGGATAGCGTAGCCGGTATAAAGGAGCAGCAATACAAGCCATTGCCGCCTTAGCCAGCCGGGAGATTCCGGCCGCAGCAGCAATGTCACGCAAATGGCCAGTGCGAGCCAGAGCAATGCCAGCAGAACGATAGGAGGGTTGGAATAAAAGAAAGGCCCGATCGTAAAGATGAAGATAAGCGAGGTTAGCAGGGGCCTGCCGGCGGCGTAACGGGCATTTGCGAAGATGCCGTCCTTATCCGGGTGATGCTTGCGGATACGCCGGATACTGTTCAACAGCCAGGCAAAGAACAGGAAGAAGAGCAGGATATTCAACGCGTGTACATCCTGATTGAATTTGCTGTAATAATTCAGCACTCTTTGCGCGGCTATAACTGAGCCGGAGAAGGTCGTTTCAAAAGGAAATGAGTAATCGGCCGGCCTTACGCTCCAGAGGTTTTTTTCCTCCCGCATCCAGATATTCTTCTGCGAGGAGCGTATCCTGAAATCCACCTCGTCCAGCATATCCATGATGGAGATGTAGTTGGTGGCCACTCTGTTCTGTAAAGCACCAATGCGCAGGAGGCTGTTCCGGTTGGCGGTGTCCGCCTGCAGCCATTTGGTATTGAGTGCGGCAAGCTGATCCTTGTAAAGCAGCTCAAGTCCCGGGTCTTTAGGCAGCTGGCTGAGGATGGTGTCGTGCAGGATGTTGTTGATCTGCGTGCTCATGTCCGTGATCGTACGACTGTAGGCGGACAGGGATCGCTGCCAGCCTTCGTGCACTTCCCGCGTTTCCAGCAGGATCACCTGCGCGGAATAGAGGCTGCGGATATTGAGCATGCGGCTGCCGCCCATGATGCTGTTGCGAAGAATCTTCACCAGTTTTTCCGTGCCGGGCAGTTCTTCTGAAAGCTCCGTGGTGTCAAATCCCCGGCGCAGGGTATTATTCACCTGGTTGAGCATTTTAGTGATATTCTCCACCCGCTCCACCACATTTGTCGCCAGGGTATCCGGCCCTTTTGACGCGTTTGCGGGAACGGAAATATTCTGCGCTGCTGCGTTATAGCATAGCAGAACGAGCAAGAGAATGTACCAGGAGGCGCTCCGGTTCGCTTTCATCATCGGGCAGTTAGGATATGAATTTAAACGATTTACAGCAATGATCCCCAACAAAAAAGCAAAAAGGACTCTCTCCTTTTTGCTTTCCCGATGTCTTTTTCAACAGCCTCAGGCAGGTGCTGCTTCGTTGTCTGTTACAATCAGTGTGATGATGTTAGCTATGGGCGCCTCTACCGGGATTTCCTGGTATGAGAGCGTGGAGACCCCTTGCATTTTGTTGACGGAGATGGCGTTGATCTCGCGATCGGGCGAGAGGTAACTGGCTTCGCCGTGAACGCTGACCGTCACATGCCGCACGGACGGACCTGCGGTTTCATGTAAGTCTTGCAGGAAGCGGGTTATTACATCGCGCAGCTCTTGTTCCTGCCTGGATGAATAATTTGTTGTTTGCATAACAAAAAAATTGCTGCTTTCGGTTGGTTGTGCACGGATTTGGACTCACCGGGACCGGTATTTGCTATGCCGTTCCTGGATGTCCCTCAGCAGAGTGTCCGCCACTGCGAGGATCTTGTCTTTTTCCGCGTTGCTGAAAGTGTTTTTGCCCTTGGCCTTTCTGTAGAAAGTAGCCTCGCTCCAGCCGCACTCCTGGCAAACGCTCTCGCGAAAAGACCGTGGTAACTGGATCATTTCGGTGTGTGTATCCATCAGGAGGTTGTTGGATGAAAGATTCTTCGATTCCATTTGACAATAATTTTATCGTTTTGATGGTGTATTTGCGCAAATTGTCAATAAAAAAGTTATATTGATAATCAGAATATCAAATAATTGGTTGATAAGAATTACAAGTATAATAAAATTTATTTACAGTGGAATCAGTCTCGAAAAATATTATTCACGAGGGTGCGAGATTAAAGCAGATCGTGCGGGACAAAGGGATGAAGATCCTTGATTTTGCAGAGCGGGCGGACTTTTCCAACCAGATCGCGCATTATTATTTTCGCCAGGAGGCGATCAAGCGATCTACGTTACTGGAGTTCTGCACATTGTTGAGCATCAGTCTGGATGAATTTTATTCCTGGAACCATCCCCGCAAGGTATTGGTGCCGGAGAACAGTGATCTGCATCACGGGCGTCGCCTGGATGAGCTGATCCGGGAAAAGGGATTGAACAAGACGCGCCTGGCGAAGCGGATGGGTTTGAGCAGGAGGGCGTTGTACAACCTCCTCGAAAAAGAAACCTTTACACCTGAGCAGTTGCGGAAAGTCTGCCAGATACTGGAGATCAGCCAGAAAGAGTTCCTGGGCGGCAGCCTGGAAGACGACGGAACGGAAATGCAGGAGGTGGAAAGCTGGAAGGACAAATACTATAAACTGCTGGAAGATCATAATAAACTGCTGATGGAAAATGCCCGCCTGAAGGAACAGTTGCAGTCAGGCAAATAATTAAAAACCCCTTCTCTGATCCGGATTACATCAAAGTGGCATTTTTTTTAAAAAAGGATTTACATATATTAGCAATTTGACATTTGTAATATCCGATCCCTGAACTATGAAAAGTGTTGCATTATCCCTGTTCATGTGTCTTTACCTCCTGACCGGCCACGCGCAACGGGCTTCCGGTCCGGAGCTGAAAGAGTTTGAGACTTTCTGGAAGAAGCTGTACACAGCGATTGTGAAAAGAGATTTCCAGCTGGTCAGTCAGTGTACGGAATTTCCCCTCGTAGTAAAGAAAAGCCTATCAGATACAGCTGTGCAAACCATCCGGAAGGAAGAATTCGTCCGTTTCTTCAGCAATTACCTTGAACTGCCTGCCAATGAGACCTTCGGCAATAAGTACAGCCTCCTGAAAGCCCGCAAAGCGCTAAGCGAGGACGATATTTCGCTCGTGACGGATGATTCCGCCACCATTGAAGATTTTGAGTTTCAAAAGGTGAACGGGCAGTGGAAGCTTGTTTACGTATATGCAACAGAGTAAGTGCGGGCAGATATAAGGATTAAATTAATGTAATCATCCCTTCGGCATCTTCAAATTTTATCTCGCAGAAAATTAAGATTTCCCTTAATTTTGCACGATTTTTTTGTCCGCTACGGACACAAGGATCGAATGGTTTTTCATCATCAACAGCTAATAAAGAAAGATGCCCAGAGACACCTCCATCAAATCTGTCCTCATTATCGGTTCCGGTCCCATTATTATCGGTCAGGCCTGCGAATTTGACTATTCCGGCTCCCAGGCAGCGCGGTCGCTGCGGGAAGAAGGGATAAAAGTGATATTGATCAATTCCAATCCGGCCACTATCATGACGGACCCCATGATGGCAGACAAGGTTTACCTGCTGCCTTTAACGGTGGATAGTATTGAAAAGATACTGGAAGAAAATCAGATCGATGCGGTGCTTCCCACCATGGGCGGACAAACGGCCCTCAACCTCTGTAAGGAGGTGGATGAGCTGGGCATCTGGGAAAAGTATAATGTACGCCTGATCGGGGTGGATATTAAGGCTATTGACAAAGCGGAAGATCGCGAGCAGTTCCGTCAGTGGATGATCGAGCTGGGGATTCCCGTAGCGCCTGCGCGCACCGCCAACTCCTTCCTTGAAGGGAAGGAATTTGCCCAGGAGATCGGGTTTCCGCTGGTGATCCGGCCTTCTTTCACGCTCGGTGGTACCGGTGGCGGCTTCGTGCATTCAAAAGATGACCTGGATGAGGCGCTGGACCGTGGTCTCAAAGCCTCTCCCATCCATGAAGTACTGGTAGAGAAAGCCGTACTGGGCTGGAAGGAATATGAACTGGAGCTGCTGCGGGACAAGAATGACAACGTGGTGATTATCTGTACTGTGGAAAACCTTGACCCGATGGGTATCCATACTGGTGATTCCATTACGGTGGCGCCGGCCATGACCCTCAGTGACACCGCTTTTCAGGATATGCGCAACAAGGCCATCCTGATGATGCGCCAGCTGGGTAACTTCGCCGGTGGTTGTAATGTGCAGTTTGCGTTGAACCCGGAGAATGAAGAGCTTATCGCCATCGAGATCAACCCCCGTGTGAGCCGCTCTTCCGCACTGGCTTCCAAGGCCACTGGTTATCCCATCGCCAAGATCGCTTCCAAACTGGCCATCGGTTATACACTGGATGAACTGGAGAACCAGATCACCCGCACCACTTCCGCCTATTTTGAACCGGCGCTTGACTATGTGATCGTGAAAATGCCGCGCTGGAACTTCGACAAGTTCAAAGGGGCCGATGATACGCTCGGGCTGCAGATGAAATCCGTGGGCGAGGTAATGGCTATCGGCCGTACCTTCCCCGAAGCTATCCAGAAAGCCTGCCAGAGCCTCGAGAATGAGGCGGTAGGACTTGGCTACTATGGGAAATCCCTCCTGAAGAGCGAACAGCTCATCGAAAAGCTGAAAAGACCTACCTGGGATCGCATCTTCCGCATCAAAGACGCATTGATGGAAGGCATGTCCGTAAAGAGTCTTCATCAGCTGACACAGATAGACCGCTGGTTCCTGCACCAGATCAACGATATTGTAAGCGTAGAGAAACAGTTACAGGAGCATGACCTGGAATCTGTTCCGGCAGAGCTTTTGAAGGAAGCCAAGCAAATGGGCTTCTCTGACAAGCAACTGGCGCTCATTTTCGGTAATTGCGAAGAAGAGGAAGTGTATGAGAAGCGCAAAGCCCTCGGCATCATACGCACTTACAAAATGGTAGATACCTGCAGCGCAGAATTCGAGGCCAAAACCCCGTACTTCTACTCTGCGTTCGATACCGTGAATGAAAGCATTCCTTCTGAAAAGAAAAAAGTGATTGTGCTCGGCTCCGGCCCCAACAGGATCGGTCAGGGTATCGAATTCGACTACTGCTGCACCCACGGCCTGCAGGCCATCCAGGAGTGCGGGTATGAAGCCATCATGGTGAACTGTAACCCGGAAACCGTGTCCACAGACTTCGACATGGCGGACAAGCTCTACTTCGAGCCTGTATTCTGGGAACACCTCTGGGAGATCGTCGAGCTGGAAAAACCAGAAGGCGTGATCGTGCAGCTGGGCGGGCAAACTGCGCTCAAACTGGCGAAACGGCTCACGGAGAAAGGAGTGCGGATCATTGGAACTTCCTTCGACAATATGGACATTGCCGAAGACCGCGGCCGTTTCTCCGACCTGCTGAAAGAACTCGGCATCCCTTATCCCAAATACGGCACGGCTTACAATACCGATGACGCCATTGAAGTGGCCAAGGAAGTAGGTTATCCTGTGCTCGTTCGCCCTTCTTACGTACTGGGCGGGCAAAGGATGCGGATCGTGATTAATGAGGAAGAGCTGGAACAATCCGTGTTAAGTCTGCTGAAACACCTGCCGGGCAACAAGATACTCATCGACCATTTCCTCGATCGTTGCCAGGAAGCGGAGATCGATGCGATCTTTGACGGGGAGAACTTCCACGTCATGGGCGTGATGGAGCACATCGAACCGGCCGGTATCCATAGCGGGGACAGCAATGCGGTACTGCCTGCGTTCAACCTCAGCCACATGATCGTGACCACGATGGAGTATTATGCGGAGAAAATCGCCAGGGCGCTGGATATCCGCGGCCTGATCAACATACAGTTCGCCATCAAGGACGGACAGGTGTTTGTGATCGAGGCAAATCCGCGTGCATCACGTACTACGCCTTTCATCGCCAAAGCATACCAGGTGCCTTACCTGAACATCGCCACCAAAGTGATGCTGGGCGCCAACAAGCTCACGGATTTCAAGATCGAGAAACAACTGAATGGCTTTGCCATCAAGGAACCCGTGTTCTCTTTCAACAAGTTCCCCGGGGTGAATAAAGAGCTCGGGCCTGAAATGAAATCCACCGGCGAAGCGATTCGCTTCATCAAAGACCTGCGGGACCCTTACTTCAGGGCGCTTTACAAAGAAAGAAGCATGCACCTGAGCAAATAATAGCTGCCAATCGGGATGGACGAATGATGTTCCATCCCGATTTTTTTTTCACAGCTGTGAAAGTGCGAATAATTTTCCCCTTACATTCGCTGCATAAACCATTGTTTGTATCATGCCCGTTAACCTTTGGAAAAGCGCGCCCTTCCTGCGTCTCCTGCCTCCACTCATCGCCGGGATCATTCTCGGGATGTATGTTCAGCCCTCCATCACGATGATCATGACCCTGTTCGTCCTTTGCGGGACGGCGGTATTGCTGCCTGTAATGCTCCCGATCGTCCCGCGCTTTGCGTTGCGCAGCATACAGGGCGCCGCGTTGCTGGGATGTACCGGCTGCCTGGGTATGGGACTTTTTTACACCGCAGATATCCGGCATACATCGCAGTGGTTCGGGCATCATTTGAAAGACAGCAGCCGGCTGGCCGTTACTTTGCTTGAAACGCCATTCAGGCGCACGAGATCGTGGAAAGCGGAAGCGGAGGTCACCGCTATACTGGAAAAAGGGGAAGTGAAGCCGGCATCGGGAAAAATATTGCTGTATTTCCGCGATACGCCGGCATTACGGTATGGGGACAGGCTGATGACGTCTGCGGTGGTGCAGCGGATCCGCGGGACGGGGAACCCCGGCGCATTCGATTACGGGAAGTATTGCAGTTACCGGAACATCTTTCACCAGGCTTTTCTCCGGAGCGGCCAGTGGCGGGCATTGCCGGGAAATGAAGGGAACCTTGCCGGTCGCTCGCTGATCAGGATCCGCGATCATTGCCTCGAAAGCCTTAAAACGTTTGTCCCTCAACGTGAGGAATACGGTGTGGCTCAGGCTTTGCTGATCGGGTACCGGGAAGAGCTGGACAGGGATATCGTGCAAGCCTATACGAATACGGGCGTGGTGCATATCATCGCTATTTCAGGTCTTCACCTTGGATTGATCTACATCACCCTGCTGCAGTTATTGCAATGGCTGCCGAAGAAGCGCTGGATCAATATCTGTAAAGCGCTGCTGCTGATCGGGGTACTATGGGTTTTTTCGCTGTTGACAGGAGCTTCTGCTTCCGTGTTGCGGTCGGCCGTCATGTTCACCGTCATCGCTACGGGCCAGCTGATGATCGACCGGCATTCCAATACCTGGAATACCCTGGCTGCCGCGGCATTCCTGTTGCTGTGCTATAACCCGTATTTCCTGGTGGATGTGGGTTTTCAGCTCTCTTTCCTGGCCGTGGGCGGGATATTGCTGTGCTATCGGCCACTGTACGATCTGTGGCTGATCCGGAACAAGTGGCTGGACAAGCTTTGGCAGATGGTGGCGGTTTCGCTGGCTGCGCAGATTTTCACATGGCCCGTCTGCCTGCTTTATTTCCATCAGTTCCCCAACCTCTTTCTGCTGGCCAATATCATTGCTGTGCCGCTTTCCACGCTGCTGCTGTATGGTGCGATTCTGTTGGTGTCCCTCGCGGCCGTTCCTGTGGTGAACATCCTGCTTGGGAAGCTGCTGGGGTGGGGCATTCTGCTGATGAACACGCTTATCCTGCAGATAGACCGCATTCCCGGCGCTGTAACGGACGGTATTCAGGTGGACCTGGGACAAACTGTTTGTCTCTATGGCGTCACCATCCTGCTTTGCGCCTGGTTGCTGATGAAATGGAAACGCGGCTGCCATTGGGCATTAGCCATGTCCGTTGTATTTGTCGGTCTGCATACATTACAGGAAGTACAGGCCATGCGGTGCAGGCAACTGATCGTTTACAACATTCCGGGGAGTTCCGCGATTGCCTGTATCAGCGGCGCACGAAGTGCCTGGTGGGGAGACAGTACGGTCAGGCGGGAACAATATTTATCAGCCCGAGGCGGAGCGTTACCAGTTTCGTATAGGCGGGAAGGTGAGTTGATCTGTTTTGAGGGTAAGCGGTTGTTGCGGTTGACGAGGGGGCTGCGGGGTGAGGGACCACCAGAGCGATTGAAAATAAATTATATTTTATTATCACATAATTCAAAGGTAGATATCAGCCGTTTGCAGGAATTTTTTATATACGACATGCTTATTTTTGATGCATCCAGCACACCTTTCCAGCTTCGAAAGTGGAAAAATGCCTGTAACAAATTACCTTTGCGCTGCTTTTCGGTTCCGGATGAAGGGGCCTTTGTTGTAAATCTCTAATTTTTTTCTTGCATGCAAAAGCAAATCAAATCCGCTTTGATCTCCGTTTTCTATAAAGATAACCTGGAGAATATCGTTAAAACATTGGGCCAGCAGGGCGTTACAATTTACTCCACCGGGGGAACGCAAAAATTCATTGAAGAGCAGGGAGTAAAATGTATAGCGGAGGAAGAGCTGG
>OFTY01000516.1_pt1 | contig 26391 bp, 22 predicted proteins | sample 1775061 | NCBI WGS metagenome assembly OFTY01 (sample SAMN08195773, study PRJEB24354) | sludge metagenome | isolation source: sludge from phenol fed wastewater aerobic bioreactor B | place: India: Nagpur | collected 2016-09-16 | reverse complement strand
CCCCAGGTGCCCGCGCCCACGCGGCTGCGCGCGCCCACGCCGGTGCCCGCCCTCGGCGACGTGCCCAGCCCTGTGGCGCTGGGCCTGGGCACCTCGCGCCCGGTGCCCGCGGCCGGCACGGCGGCGGCGCGTGCGCTGCTGCACAGCTTCCTGCACGAGCGCGGCGCGGCCTACCGGCACACCATGTCCAGCCCCTTGAGCGCCGAGCAGGGCTGCTCGCGCCTGAGCGCGCACCTGGCGTTCGGCACGGTCTCGCTGCGCGAGGTGCACCAGCGCACCGAGGCGCGCAACGCCGCGCTGCAGGCCCAAGGCGGCGAGGACGCGCGCCGTTTCGCCTGGCACCTGCGCGGCTTCACCGCGCGGCTGCGCTGGCACTGCCACTTCATGCAGAAGCTCGAGAGCGAGCCCGACATCGAATGGCGCAACTTCTGCCGCGCCTACGACGGCCTGCGCGAGGCTTCGTTCGACCGCGCTCGCTTCGACGCCTGGCGCGAGGGCCGCACGGGCTTTCCGATGGTGGACGCCTGCATGCGCTGCCTCAACGCCACCGGCTGGATCAACTTCCGCATGCGCGCCATGCTGGTGAGCTTTGCCGCCTACCACCTGTGGCTGCACTGGCGCGAGCCGGGCCTGCATCTGGCGCGGCAGTTCCTCGACTTCGAGGCCGGCATCCACTGGAGCCAGATGCAGATGCAATCGGGCACCACCGGCATCAACACGCTGCGCATCTACTCGCCCGCCAAGCAGCAGCGCGACCACGACCCCGATTTCGTCTTCATCCGCCGCTGGCTGCCCGAATGGGGCACGCGCGACTACCCGCCACCCATCGTGGACGAACGCGCCGCGCTGGCCGAGGCCAAAACGCGCCTCTACGCCCTGCGCCGCCAGCCCGAGGCGCGCGAGCAGGCCGCCGCCGTCATGGAGCGCCACGGCTCGCGCAAGAGCGGCCTGCCGCCCACCGCGCGCCCGGCCCCCGCGCGCCGCAGCCGGCGGCGCAACGCGGCCGCAGACGCCCAGCCCGACCTGTTCGAATGACCCGCACCCCCCCCACCGGCTTCAAGGGCAACAAGGCCAGCTTGCCGAGCAAACCCTGCGCCGTCTGCGGCCGGCCCATGAGCTGGCGCCGCGCCTGGGCGAAGAACTGGGAGCAGGTGCGCTACTGCAGCGAGGCCTGCCGCCGCCAGGCGAAAGCGCAGCGCGGTGCCTCCTCGGAGGACGACGCATGAACACCCCTGCGCGCCCCCTGCCCCAGCCGCTGCGCCACCTGGTGCTGGTGCTGGGCGACCAGCTCGACGCCGCATCCAGCGCCTTCGATGGCTTCGACGCCGCACACGACGCGGTGTGGATGGCCGAGGTGGCGGAGGAATCCACCCACGTCTGGTCCTCGCAGCCGCGCACCGCGCTGTTCCTCGCCGCCATGCGGCACTTCGCCGCCGGGTTGTCCGCGCGCGGCTGGGCGCTGCACTACACGCGGCTCGACGATGCGGCCAACACCGGCACGCTCGCCGCCGAGCTTGCCCGTGCCGTGCAGGCGCTGCGCCCGCAGGCGCTCGTCCTCACCGCGCCGGGGGACTGGCGGGTGCTGCAGGCGCTGCGCGGTCAGGCCCGCGCGCTGGGCGTGCCGCTCGAACTGCGGGACGACCGTCACTTCTTCGCCACCGTGCGCGACTTCGCCGCCCACGCCAAAGGGCGCAAGAGCCTGCGCATGGAGTTCTTCTACCGCGACATGCGCCGCCGCCACCGCGTGCTGATGGAGGGCGAGGACGGCGACCAGCCCGCCGGCGGCCAGTGGAACTTCGACGCCGACAACCGCCACAGCTTCGACCCCCGCACCGGCCCGCCGCCCGTGCCCGCGCCGCGGCGCTTCGCCCCCGACGCCCTCACGCAGGGGGTGATCGCCCTGGTGCGCCGGCGTTTCGCCACCCACCCCGGCGCGCTCGACGACTTCGACTGGCCGCTCACCCGCGAACAGGCGCTGGCCGCGCTCGACGATTTCATCACCCACCGCCTGGCCGATTTCGGCCGCTGGCAGGATGCGCTCTGGCCCGCGCAGCCCTGGCTGTGGCACTCGCGGCTGTCGGCCGCGCTCAACCTCAAGCTGCTCCACCCGCGCGAGGTGGTCGCCGCCGCCGAAGCCGCCTGGCGCGCGGGCCGCGTGCCGCTGGCCAGCGCCGAGGGTTTCATCCGCCAGATCCTGGGCTGGCGCGAATACGTGCGCGGCATCTACTGGACGCAGATGCCCGGCTACGCCGACGCCAACGCGCTGGACGCGCAGACCCCGCTGCCCGCCTTCTTCTGGCACGGCGACACCGACATGGCCTGCCTGCGCGACGCGCTCGCGCAGACGCTGCGCCTGGGCTATTCGCACCACATCCAGCGGCTGATGGTCATCGGCCTGTACGCGCTGCTGCTGGGCGTGCGGCCGAAGCAGATCAGCGACTGGTTTCTCGCCGTGTATGTCGATGCGGTGGAGTGGGTGGAACTGCCCAACGTAATGGGCATGGGCCAGTTCGCCGACGGCGGGGTGATGGCGAGCAAGCCCTACATCGCCAGCGGCAAGTACATCGAGCGCATGAGTGCCGGGCGCTTCTGCGCCACCTGCCGTTTCGACCCGGCCCAGCGCACCGGCGAGCGCGCCTGCCCCTACACCACGCTGTACTGGGACTTTCTGATGCGCCACGAGGCGCTGCTCGCCGCCAACCCGCGCACGGTGATGCAGGTGAAGAATCTTTCGCGCGTGGACGAGGCCGAGCGGCAGGCCATCCGCACCCAGACGCAGGCGCTGCGCGAGGCGGTGGCATGAACGACCGCACCCCGACCATGGACGCCGCCGGCGCGCAGGCCGAGCCCGCGGCCTCGACCCATCTCGCCGCAGACGCCTTCCCGCCCACGCCCGCCGCCGCGCGCGCGCGTCTGGCTGCGGTGCGCCCGGCGGACTACGCGCGCAGCCGCAACCACCTGCACGGTGCCGTCACCCGCCTCTCACCCTACCTCACCCACGGCCTGCTCGACTTGGCCGAAACGGTGGCCAGCCTGCGCGCGCGCCATCGCCTGCCGCTGACCCACAAGCTGGTGCAGGAACTCGGCTGGCGCGCGTACTTCCAGCACAGCGCGCGGCACCGGGGCGAGGCGATTTTTCACGACCTGCACCCCGGCCCCTTGCCGCGAGCCGCCTACGCCCGCGAACTGCCCGCCGACCTGCGCCGCGGCGCCACCGGCGTGCCGGCGATCGACCAGGCGGTGCGCACCCTCTACGCCACGGGCTATGTGCACAACCATGCGCGCATGTGGCTGGCGTCGTACACGGTGCATGTGCGCAAGGTGCACTGGCGCGCCGGCGCGGACTGGATGGTCGCCCACCTGCTCGACGGCGATCTGGCGAGCAACCACCTGTCCTGGCAATGGGTGGCCGGCACCGGCAGCGCCAGGCCGTATCTGTTCAACGCGGACAACGTCGCGCGTTACGCGCCGCCGGACTGGCACAGCCCCGGCACGGGGATCGACACCACCTACGCCGCGCTCGACGCGCTGGCGCAGGGCCCGCAGCACCGCGGCGCCGAGCCGGGTGCCCACCCCGCGGTGGACGAGCCGCCCCTGTTCGCTGCGCCGCCGGAGGGAGGATTCGCCGCGCCCGACGCCGCCGCCGTGGCCGGGCGCAGCGTGTGGCTGGTCCATCCCTGGTCGCTGGCCGACCCGCCCGCAGGGGTGTTGCCGGTGGCCGTGCTTGACGCAGAGTGGCATGCGCGCTGGCCCTGGTCGGCACGGCGCTGGGCCTTCGTCGCCGCGCGCCTGCGCGCCATCGCCCCGCTGCGCTGGATGGCACCGGCGGCCGAACTCGTCGCCGCACTGCGCGCAGCCGCACAGGTGCGCGGCTGGCACCACCCGCATCTGGACGATCCCGCCTGGGCGGCGCTGCGCCTGCCGCCGCCGAGCGCGCCGTGGGCCGAGCCCGATCGCGCCTGCCGCTCGTTTTCCGCCTACTGGGCGCATGTGCTGAAGGCAACGCTGAATGAGTCCCCGCGGTGACGCGCGCCTGGCCGCGGGATGCGCTGCGAGGCGCAAAGTGAAGCCATAGCGGGTGCTATGGCGAGCATTTGTAACGACGCAGACCGCCCGCCGCCAGGATGCGCGGCACGCGAGGGACTTGTTCAGCGTTGCCTCAGGTACACGCCGCAAGGCATCTCACCGCAAGGAGTTTTGTTCGATGACTGACACGGCTTCTCCCATCGTCCTCGTCACCGGCGCGCGCGGCGGCATCGGCCGCGCGCTGTGCGCCCGGCTGCACGCCCAGGGCTGGCGCGTGGCCGCGGTGGGCCGCGACGCGGCGCCACTCGCCGACGTGCCGGCTGACGCGCGCATCGCCGCCGACACCACCACGCCCGATGGCGCGGCCGACGCGCTGGCGCAATGCAGCGCGCAGCTCGGCACACCCAGCCACCTCGCGCACTGCGTGGGCAACACGCTGATCGCGCCGCTGCACCGCACCGCTGCCGCGCAATGGCGCGAGGTGCTGCGCATCAACCTGGAGAGCGCGCTGGCCATGCTGGGCGCGTGGATCGGGTCGCGCCGCACGGCGCAGCAGCCCGGTGCGGCGGTGCTGGTCAGCTCGGTGGTGGGGCAGATCGGCGTGGCCAACCACGAGGCCATCGCCGCGGCCAAGGCCGGCATCGACGGCCTGGTGCGCAGCGCCGCTGCCACCTATGCCGCGCAGGGGCTGCGCATCAACGCCGTGGCACCGGGCATGACCGACACGCCGCTGACCGCGGGGCTGCTCAAGCTGCCGGCGATGCGCGAGGGCGCGGGCCGCCAGTACCCGCTCGGCGGGGTGCAGACGGCCGATCAGGTGGCGCAGGCCATGGCCTGGCTGCTGTCGGACGCGGCGGGCCGCATCACCGGCCACGTGCTGCCAGTGGACGGCGGCTTCACCCATGTGCGGCCGCTGGTGAAGTAGGGCAACGCTGAATAAGTCCCTGCGATGACGCGCGCCAGGCCGCGGGATGGGATGCGAGGCGCAAAGCGCAGCCATAGCGGGGGCTATGGCGAGCATTTGTAACGACGCAGACCGCCCGAGGCCGGGATGCGCGGCGCGCAAGGGACTTGTTCAGCGTTGCCGTAGGCCACCTTCAGGGCGCGAGCACCCGGCGCATGGGCTGGCGCAGCAGTTCCTGCAGCGCGGCGGGGGCAAACATGCGCTCGGTGGTGATGGCGTAGAAGGTCTCCTCGATGCCGCGCAGCCGGTGCAGCTCGCGCAGGGCGCCGCTGCGCAGTTCGTCCTGCACGACCACAGGCGGCAGCACCGCCAGGCAGCCGCTGTCGCGCGCGAGCAGGCGCAGCAAGGCCATGTCGTCCACCTCGGCGGCGATGCGATAGCCCAGCTCGCGCTGCGGGCACAGGGCGTCGAAGCGCAGGCGGATGTCGCTGCCCGGCCCGGGCAGCACCAGGGCGCGTGCGCGCAGGTCGGCCGGGAAGCGGAACGCCGCATCCGCCAGCGCGGCCGGCGCGACGATGGACACCGGCTGGCGGGCCAGGCGGTGCACCTGCCAGCGCGCGCCCTCGCGCTCGGCGGGCAGGCGGTTGGCCAGCACCACGTCGAGCCGGTGCTGCTGCAGCCGCTGCAGCAGGTCGGCCAGCGGCGCCGCCTGCAGGGACAGCGACAGGCTGTCCCGCCCCTGCACGCGGCGCAGCCAGTTCTCCAGGAAGTTGCGCGAGAGCGTGGGCTCGTGCCCGATGTGCACCGCCTCCAGCGGCTGCCCGCCGCCGCCCTGCACCCGCGCCCACAGCTCCGCGCCCAGCTGAAAGATGCTGCCCGCGTAGGCATAGACCAGCCGCCCCGCTTCGGTCAGCACCAGGCTGCGGCCGCTGCGCTCGAACAGCGCGGTGCCGAGCTGGGATTCGAGCTGCCGGATCTGGCTCGACAGGGCCGACTGCGACACATGCAGCCGCTGCGCCGCGCGCGTGAGATGCCCCTCGCGCGCCACCGCCCAGAAGTACTGCAGGTGGTGGTAGTTGAGGCGGTGGTGCGCCAAAAGTTCGTTTTCGGTGAACGGTTCGTTCATGACAATCTATTTTACAAAAGCATGGCGCTTGGCGAGACTGCGGCCGTCATCGAACCCGTCCTCTCCACCATGAACATCGACACCTGGTTGCTCCACGGGCCCTGGCTGGCCCCCCTCCTCTACGCCGGCGCGGCCGCGCTGGTGCTGGCCGTGCCCGAGCGGCCGGCGCGGTTCTGGCGCATCGCGCGCATGGCCACGGCGGTGGCGCTGCCGCTGGGCCCTCTTGCCGTGCTGGTGAACGGGCTGTGGCCGGGTACATGGGCGCTGCCGCTGCCTTCGGCGCTGATGCTCACGCTGCTGGCCGTGCTGGGCTGGGTGGTCACCCGCTTCTCCGCGACCTATCTGCAGGGCGAGCCGAACCAGGCGGGCTACGCGGCCCGGCTGCTGGCCACGCTGGCGGCGATTGCCGTGGTGGTGCTGGCCGACGCCCTGCCGCTGCTGATTGCAGGCTGGGTGGCGGTGAGCCTTTCGCTGCACGGCCTGCTCACCTTCTACCCGCAGCGGCGCGCCGCGCAGGTGGCCGCGCACAAGAAGTTCATTGCCAGCCGCGCGGCGGAACTGGCCCTGCTCGGCGGCGTGCTGCTGGTCGGCGGCGCAAGCGGCCAGTGGACGGTCAGCGGCCTTTCGGCCTGGCTGGCCACGCACCCAGCGCCGTGGGCGGCGCAGGCCGGCGCGGTGCTGCTGGTGCTGGGCGTGCTGCTGAAGTCGGCGCAGATGCCGGTGCACGGCTGGCTGCTGCAGGTGATGGAAGCGCCCACGCCGGTGTCGGCGCTGCTGCACGCCGGGGTGGTGAACCTGGGCGGCTTCGTGCTGATCGGGCTGGCGCCGCTGCTGGCGCAAAGCCCGGCGGCGCAGGGCCTGCTGATCGCCGTGGGCGGCGGGACGGCGCTGCTGGCCTCGTTCACCCTGCTCACGCGGGTGAGCATCAAGGTGCGGCTGGCCTGGTCCACCTGCGCGCAAATGGGCTTCATGCTGCTGGAAATCGGCCTGGGGCTGTACGAGCTTGCGCTGATGCACCTGATCGGGCACTCGATCTACAAGGCCCATGCCTTCCTCGCCGCCGGCGACACCGCGCGGCAGACCACCGCGGCCGTCCTCAACGCCGGTGCCCCGGCTGGCCGCGCCGGCAGCGCCTGGGCGCCGTGGCTGGCGGCCGGTGGCAGCACCGCGCTGGTGGCCGCCAGCCTGCACACGCTCGGGGCGACCGGTTCCGTGCCCGACCTGCCCGCGGGCTGGACGCTGGTGCTCGGCCTGGCCTGGGCGCCACTGCTGGCCTTCGATGCGCGGCGCTGCCCGCTCTGCCTGCTGCGCGCGGCCGCCGCCGTGGTGGGGCTGACGCTGCTCTACCTGCTGCTTCACGGCGCGTTCGGCCTTGCGGCCAACGCCGCGCCCGCGCCCTGGGCCGGCTGGGCCCTGGCGGCGGCCATGGGCCTGGCCTATGCCGCGCAGGCGGTGCTGGCGCAGCGGCCGTCCGACGCGGCCTGGCAGTTCGCCTATGCGGGCCTGTACCTCGACGAGTGGTTCACCCGCCTGACCTTCCGCCTGTGGCCCGCGCCACAGCCGCGCCCCGCGGCACGCCCGCAGGGCATCGCCCCGTTCGAGTCCGCCTGGACGCCCGCGTCGCCGACGCACACCCCTGGAGCCGATGCATGAACACCGCCCCCCTCGCCCCAGCCAGCGCGCCCACCAACCCGACGGAAGATGCCGTCCGCGCCGCCTTTGCCCAGGCCGCCGCGCGCATCGCGCCGGTGTGGCCGCTGGACCGCTTCATTGCCGTCAACCCGGCGTGGGAGTACCGCGACCTGCCCGTCGAAACCGTGGCGGCACGCTGGTGGGCGCTGGCGGGCATCCGGCTGGTGCCGGGCGCCGCAGCCTCGCCGGTGTTGCCGACGCTCATCGACGCGCTCGACGCCCGGCGCGACCTGCGCCACGCGCCGCCGTGGCGCGAGGTGATGACGCAGTCGCTGGGCCAGTTCTTCGCCGCGTGGTTCGACGAGGGCTTTGCGCTCTGGCGCGTGGGCCATGCCGAGGGCTTGTACGCCGCCTGGCGCAAGGAGGCCCAGGCTGACCGCGGGCTGCCGGTGCTTCTGGGCCGGCGCGACTGGGCCGCGCGCATGGCGGGCTTGCCCACCGATCTGGACGGCCTGCAGCGGCGCGCGGCCGAGCAGCTCGGCCTGCCCGCCTCAGCCTGGGAACCGTACGCCGAGGCCTTGCTGCTGGGCACGCTGGGTTGGGCCTCGCGGGCGGCCTACCTGCGTTGGCAGGCGCGGCTCGCGGGGCGCGAGGACGACGGCGCGCTGCAAGGTCTGCTGGCCGTGCGACTGGCGTGGGAACTGGCGCTCGACGACGGCGCGCGCGATGCCGCCAGCGCCCATGCCGCCTGGCTGGCCGCCTGGCGCGAGTGGCCGCGTGCCATCGAGGCCGCACGGCGCGCGCAGGCCGAGGCCTGGGCGTCCCTGGCCGCCCGCGAGGCGGCCTTCCGCGCCGGGGTGTTCGGTGCGCTGGGCCGCACCCCGGCAAGCGCCGCGCCCGAACGCCCCAGCGTGCAGGCCGTGTTCTGCATCGACGTGCGGTCCGAGCCGTTCCGGCGCGCACTCGAAGCCACCGCGCCCGAGGTGCAGACGCTGGGCTTCGCCGGCTTCTTCGGGCTGCCGATTGCGCTGCGGCCCCTGGGCACGGCGGCGGCGGTGGCGCAGCTGCCGGGCCTGCTGGCGCCGGCGCTGACCGTGACGGAGACCAGCGGCGAAGCCGCGCGCGACCTGGACCTGGCCCGCGCCCGCCAGCGCCAGGCGCTGGCGCGGCGCCAGCAGGCGGCGCTGGCGACCACGCCGTCCTCGATGTTCGGGCTGGTGGAGACGCTGGGCGTGTTCAAACTGCCCGCGCTGCTGGGCTCCCGCGCCCCACGGCCGGCGGTGCGAGAAGGCCTGCCGCCGGCCTGCGACGCACGCATCGCACCCCAGCCGCCCACGGGCGCCGACGCGGTGGCGCTGGCGGCCAAGGCGCTCCGGGCCATGAGCCTGACGCGCGGCTTTGCCCGCCTGCTGGTGCTGGTGGGCCACGGCAGCACCAGCACCAACAACCCGCATGCGGCGGGGCTGGACTGCGGCGCCTGCGGCGGCCAGACCGGCGAGGCCAATGCCCGCCTGCTGGCCGCCCTGCTCAACCAGGCCGAGGTGCGCGCCGGCCTTGCGCGCGAGGGCATCGTGCTGCCCGCGGACACCGTGGCGCTGGCCGGCCTGCACGACACCACGCTTGACGAGGTGCGGCTGTTCGACACCGACGCCGTGCCGCCGAGCCACGCGGCCGAGCTCGCGGCCTTCGAAGCGGCCCTGGCACGCGCCGGCGCACGCACCCGGGCCGAGCGCGCCCCGGCGCTGGGCCTGCCGGCGCAGGCCGACGCGGCGCAGCTGCTGCGCGCAGTGCGCCAGCGCGCCAACGACTGGTCGCAGACCCGGCCCGAATGGGGCCTGGCGGGCAATGCGGCCATCATCTTCGCACCCCGGGCGCGCACGCGCGGCGCGAACCTGCAGGGCCGCTGCTTCCTGCACGACTACCGCTGGCAGGACGACGCCGACGCCAGCGTGCTGGAGCTGCTGATGACCGCGCCCATGGTCGTGGCGCAGTGGATCAACTTCCAGTACTACGCCTCCACCGTGGACAACGAGCGCCTGGGCAGCGGCAACAAGCTGCTTCACAACGTGGTGGGCGGCAACCTGGGCGTGTTCGAGGGCAACGGGGGTGACCTGCGCATCGGGCTGCCGCTGCAGTCGCTCCACGACGGCCAACGCTGGGTGCACGAACCGCTGCGGCTGTGCGTGCTGATCGAGGCGCCGCGCGAGCGCATCCTCTCCATCGTGCGCGCGCAGCCGGTGGTGCAGCACCTCGTGGCCCACGGCTGGCTGCAGCTCTGGCGCATTGGCGAGGCGGGCGAGGTGGAGCCCATCACCTGGCCGCCCACCGCGCAGGCGCAGACCCTGCCCGACCTCGCCAATCATCAAATTTGATAGCACAATCCGACCATTTGGCGCTGGGGTTCCGGGGGAATCATCAGAAATCAGCCGCCACGGGCCGGTTTGGGGCCGGTTTGGGGCCGCTTCCGGCCCGTACAAGGGCGGCGCCGGCGCACCCCCCGGCCCTCAGGCTCGGCCGGGGCCGCGGCCGTAGCGCAGCTTCATCACCAGAATGCCCAGCGCCAGTGCCAGCGTGATGGCGTTGGCGACGATGATGGGCCAGGCGCCCAACAGCACGCCATAGAGCAGCCACAGCGCCACGCCGAGCGCGAAGCTCGCATACATGCCCAGCGAGATGCCGCCGACGTCGCGCGTGCGGAAGGTGTGCCAGGCCTGCGGCACGAAGCTCGCGGTGGTGAGGATGGCGGCGGCGGTGCCGATGGCGTCGATGAGCATCATGGGGGCGGGTCGGTCTTCACGGCCGAAGGGCCGGCGTGGACTGTACCCAAATGGGCGCCCGGATCGCGCGCCGATATACCCCTATGGGTTTACCGTTCATTCGCATGTCATCAATGGCTGCGAAGCTCGCGCGAATGGCGACACGCCCCGCCGTTTCCTGTTCCTTCACCTGATGCGCAGGGAGCCCCATGCAACCCACCCTGATCCTCGAGAAGACCCCGAAGGCGCTGCAAAGCCTCTCGCAGCGCGGCCGCGACCTCAGCCCGCGCCAGCGCGCCTTGCTGCTGCTGGCCAACGGGCAACGCCATGTGCGCGAGTTCGACGCCCTGATGGGCCAGAACGTGGTCGATCTGGTCGCGCAGCTGGTGCGCGAGGGTTACCTGCGCGCCGTCGACCCGCGTGCGGCCGAACCCCCGGCCGACGACCCGACGGGTGCCATGCCACGCCCGCGCCCGCGTCCCGCCACGGAAGCACCGGCTGCGCCCAAGGAAGTGGCGGCCGACCGCTTCGGCCACGGCCGCTCGATCGCCGCGGCGCGCATGTACCTGTTCGACATGGCCGAGCGCTTCTTCGCCCGCGCACAGCCCGAGCTGGCGCTGCAGCTGCGCGGCCTGTTCCGCGAGGCGCGCGACGTGCCCGAGCTGGTCGAGTCGGCCTGGTTCCTGCTGTCGCACGTCAAGGCCGTGGCCGGCGAGGAGCGGGCCGAGGGCATCCGGGTGCGCCTGGCCACCATGCTGCCCGAGGGCGCGCTCGACGTGGCCGCGCCGCCGCTTACAGAATCTTCCTGAGCAGGCCGGTGACCTGGCGGAAGCGCTCGCCATAGGGCGGGTAGAACAGGTGCCCCAGCCCCAGGCGCGACTGCACCAGCACCGACTTCTCGTGGGTGAAGGTGAGAAAGCCCTGGTGCCCGTGATAGGCGCCCCAGCCGCTTTCGCCCACGCCGCCGAAGGGCAGGTTCTCGTGCGCGATGTGCATCAGCGTGTCGTTGACCGACACGCCGCCGCTGACGGTGCGCGTGAGCACCGCATCGCGCGCGGCCGTGTCCTGCCCGAACCAGTACAGCGCCAGCGGCCGCGGCCGCGCGTTGATGAGCTCGATGGCTTCGTCCAGCGTGTCGTACGGCAGCACCGGCAGCACCGGGCCGAAGATTTCCTCTTCCATCACCCGCTGCCCCGGCTGCACACCGAACAGCAGCACCGGCGCCATCTGTCGCGTTTCGGGGTCGATGTGCAGCGCCGTCGGGTCGCCGCCGGCCGGATCGACCACGACCACACGGGCGCCGCCCGCGCGGGCCTCGTCCACCAGCGCGCGCAGCCGCGCGAGGTGGCGCTCGCTGATGACGCTGGCGTAGTCGCCGTTGCCCAGCACCTGCGGGAACAGCCGCGCCACGGCCTGGGCGTAGCGGCGCTCGAACTCGGCCTCACGGCCGCGCGGCAGCAGCACATAGTCGGGCGCGATGCAGGTCTGCCCGGCGTTGAGCAGCTTGCCGTGGGCGATCTTGAGCGCGGCGTCGCCCAGGTCGGCCGAGGCATCGATGATGGCGGGCGACTTGCCGCCGAGCTCGAGCGTGGTCGGCGTGAGGTTGGCCGCGGCGGCCGCAGCCACCTTGCGGCCCACGGCGGTGGAGCCGGTGAAGAACAGATGGTCGAACGGCAAGGCCGAGAATTCGGCCGCCACCTGCGCATCGCCCTCGATCACGCAGAACTCCTCGGGCGCATAGTGCGCATGCACGAGTTCGGCCAGCAGCGCCGAGGTGCGCGGCGTGAGCTCACTGGGCTTGAGCATGACGCGGTTGCCCGCCGCCAACGCGGTCGCCGCCGGTGCCAGCGCAAGCTGGATCGGGTAATTCCACGGCGAGATCACACCCACCACGCCCAGCGGCTGACGCTGGATGTAGGCGGTGGCCGGCTGCAGATACACCGGCGTGGCCACGCGCGTGGGCTTCATCCAGCGTGGCAGGTGCCGCTGCAGATGGCCGAGCAGCGCGCGCAGCACGAACAGATCGGCCACCTCGGTCAGCCCCGGCGAGCGCACACCGAAATCGGCCTCCACCGCCGCGTGCAGCGCCGCGCCGTGGCCGTCGATGAGCTGCTTCATGCGCCGCAGCCGGTCGCGCCGCACGGCCAGCGGCGGATCGACCTCGGCGCGGCTGGCCTGGAACTGGGCATCGAACAGGGCGTGCATGGGCATGGTGATGGCGCTGGAATTCAGAACCGCCCCATGATAGGGTGCGCACCCGGCCCCAATTAGGGGCTTCACCCCAGCGCCGGGGCCCAGGGGCGTCGGTGAATCGAAACGCCTGTGAACCTCAGCGCAAGGCCACGGCCTGCAGCCGCGCCAGCACCTGCTGCTGCGCATCGAGCAGTTCGAGCTGCGCACCGGCGATGCGGAAGTGCCGCGTGTTCGACAAGGCCTGGAAGAAGCCGCGTTCGACGGTCTCGCCGTCGAGGCAGGCCATCATCGTTCCGGCGAGCCTGGAGAAGCGCAAGCCGTCCGCGCCTTCGCGTTCGAAAGCCCCAGTGAAGCGGTTGCAGCCGCCGCTGCCGCTCACGGTCAGCCGGTCGTCGGCCAGCACCATGTGGGCTTCGCGCCGGCCCGGCGCGGGCGTGACCGCCTCGTCGCCCAGCCGCACCAGCTTCCAGTAGGTGCCACGCAGCGGGCTGTCGGCCGCGCCGGGGCTGCAGTGCTCGGCCGGCCAGGCGCGCACGAAGCGTTCGACCACCAGCGTGGGCACGGCGCCACGGCTCTCCTCCATCGACGGCCGGGGTGCGATGAGCGCCTGCACCGTCACCAGCAGTGGCTCGCCGGCGGCGCGGCGTTCCTTGCGGTACGCGGCTTCCAGCGCGGGGAAGTCGGCCTCGGTGGCCACCGGCAGGCTGCGGCCGTCGGCGCACAGGGTGATGCGCGGTGCGTCAGCCCGCAGCACGAAACTGCCACTCAAGGGCAGGCGCGGCTCGATGGGCGCGAACGCGGCCTGGCGCTGCAGGCGCAGCTCGGCGCCGCCACCCTGGCGCTGCAGCGTTGCGCCGCCGTCGAGCGGCTGAAAGACCAGCGCGGCCTGCCGCTCGCCGCGCAGGTGCAGGCGCTGCGAGCGGCGCTCCCAGCGCCAGCGCCCGAGGTCGTCATAGCGCTGATCGTCCGCCGGCCCGAGCTGCGTGCGCAGCTGGTAGCGGCCGTCGGCGAACAGGTCGAGGTGCCATTGCACCGGGCCACGGGCCGAGGCTTCTTCGGCCGTGAAGCTCGCTGGCAGCGCGCCGAGCGCGCGCGGCACACCGGCCCGCGCGCCGGGCGCAGGCCGGCCGCCAGCCGACACCATGAGCAGACGCAGGTTGGCGTCAGCGCCCGGCTGCACGGTGTGCAGGGTGTCGGTGGTGAACAGCAGCCGGCCCTGGTGCGTGACGGTGGCGCGCACGGCGTAACGGTGGCCGGGCACTGCGGCCTCGGGCGGAAAGGGAATCTCGAAGCGGAACGGCGGCGCGGTGACGCCCTCCTGCGTGCTGCGGCCGATCACCCGCGCCGGCGCATCCGCCAGGCTCACGTCCTGCAGTTCGGCGCTGAACACCGCACCGGGCGGCAGCGCCATGCGCTCGCGGTAGAAGGCCTCACCCCGCACCATGCCGCCGGGCTGCGCCTGCGCCGGCAAGGCCCAGCCACCCGATGCGCCGACCATGCCGGCCAGCAGTGCGCCAGCCAGGCGCCGCCCCATCGCGTGAACCCAGCCGCCCAGCGGCCCTGATGCCATCGCCATGTCTCACCCCCTTCATGTTCATGGCGTGAGCATGAAGGACGGCGATGAAGAATGCAATCGCGCTGGGCCGACCCGTCGGCGGTCGGCCCGCTGGCTCGCGGCCCGAGCACGCGCGCCCCACCCCGCGCAACGCGAGGGCTGGCGCGCGGCACTTACGCGGCGTTGCCGCCGCCGAAGATGAACTCGCCGGGTGCGCGCACCGGGTCCACCGAGACGGTGATGACCGATTTGGGCGGGTAGCGGCCCTCGAGCAGCAGCTTCGACAAGGGGTTCTCGATGCGCTGCTGGATGGCCCGCTTGAGCGGGCGTGCGCCGAACACCGGGTCGAAGCCGACCTTGGCCAGTTCCTCCAGCGCCGCGGGCGTGACCTCGAGCGTGAGCTCCATCTTCGCCAGCCGCTCGGTGAGGGCCTGGAGCTGGATGCCGGCGATCGAGGCGATGTGCCGCGCGTCGAGCGGGTGGAACACCACGGTCTCGTCGATGCGGTTGAGGAACTCGGGGCGGAAGTAGTTCTTCAACTCGTCCGTCACCGCGTCCTTGATCTCGTCGTACGGCCGCCCGGCCATGTTCTGGATGATGGGCGAGCCGATGTTGCTGGTCATCACGATGACCGTGTTCTTGAAGTCCACGGTGCGGCCCTGGCCGTCGGTCAGACGGCCGTCGTCGAGCACCTGCAGCAGCACGTTGAACACGTCGGGGTGGGCTTTCTCCACCTCGTCGAGCAGCAGCACGGAATACGGCTTGCGGCGCACGGCCTCGGTCAGGTAGCCACCCTCCTCGTAGCCCACGTAGCCGGGCGGCGCGCCGATCAGACGGGCCACGGAGTGCTTCTCCATGAACTCGCTCATGTCGATGCGCACCAGGTGGTCCTCGCTGTCGAACAGGAAGCCCGCCAGCGCCTTGCACAGCTCGGTCTTGCCCACCCCGGTGGGGCCGAGGAACAGGAAGGAGCCGGTCGGCCGGTTCGGGTCGCTGAGCCCCGAGCGCGAGCGGCGGATGGCGTTGGCCACGGCCGAGATCGCCTCATCCTGGCCGACCACGCGCTCGTGCAGCTTGGCTTCCATGTGCAGCAGCTTGTCGCGCTCGCCCTGCATCATCTTGGACACGGGGATGCCGGTGGCGCGGCTGACGACCTCGGCGATTTCCTCCGCGCCCACCTGGGTGCGCAAGAGCTTGGGCGCCGTGCCTTCGCCACCCTTGGCGGCTTCCTTGGCCTGGGCTTCCTTGAGGCGCTTTTCCAGCTCGGGCAGCTTGCCGTACTGCAGTTCGGCGACCTTGTTGAAGTCGCCCTTGCGGGTGAGTTCCTCGATCTGGAGCTTGAGCTTTTCGATCTCCTCGCGCACCTGCTGGCTGCCCTGCGCCTGGGCCTTTTCGGACTTCCAGACTTCCTCGAGGTCGGCCAGCTCGCGCTGGAGCTTGGCGATTTCGTCCTCGATCAGGGCGAGCCGCTTCTGCGAGGCTTCGTCCTTCTCCTTCTTCACCGCTTCGCGCTCGATCTGCAGCTGGATGAGCCGGCGGTCGAGCTTGTCCATGACCTCGGGCTTGGAGTCGATCTCGATCTTGATCTTGGCCGCGGCCTCGTCGATCAGGTCGATCGCCTTGTCGGGCAGGAAGCGGTCGGTGATGTATCGGTGGGACAGTTCGGCCGCCGCCACGATGGCCGGGTCGGTGATGTCCACGCCGTGGTGCACCTCGTACTTCTCCTGAAGGCCGCGCAGGATGGCAATGGTCTGCTCCACCGTGGGCTCGTCCACCATCACCTTCTGGAAGCGGCGCTCGAGCGCGGCGTCCTTCTCGATGTACTTGCGGTACTCGTCGAGCGTGGTCGCGCCGATGCAGTGCAGTTCGCCACGCGCCAGCGCGGGCTTGAGCATATTGCCCGCGTCCATCGCGCCTTCGGCCTTGCCGGCGCCGACCATGGTGTGGATTTCGTCGATGAACAGGATGACCTTGCCCTCTTCCTGGGCGATTTCCTTGAGCAGGCCCTTGAGCCGCTCCTCGAACTCGCCGCGGTACTTGGCGCCGGCGAGCAGGCCCGCCATGTCGAGCGAGAGCACGCGTTTGTCGCGCAGGCTCTCGGGCACCTCGCCGTTGACGATGCGCTGCGCCAGTCCTTCGACGATGGCCGTCTTGCCCACGCCGGGCTCGCCGATGAGCACGGGGTTGTTCTTGCTGCGCCGCTGCAGGATCTGGATGGTGCGGCGGATTTCGTCGTCGCGGCCGATGACGGGGTCGAGCTTGCCGCTGCGGGCGCGCTCGGTGAGGTCGAGCGTGTACTTCTTGATGGCTTCGCGCTGGCTTTCGGCTTCGGGGTTGTCCACTTTCTGTCCTCCGCGGATGGTGTCGATGGCGGCCTCGAGCGTTTTGCGGCTCAGGCCCAGTTTGCGTGCCTCATCGGCCAGCGTGCCCTTGGCGTCGGCGAGGGCGAGCAGGAACAGCTCGCTGGCGATGTACTGGTCGTTGCGCTTGAGCGCCTCCTTCTCGGTGGCCTGCAGCAGCTTGACGAGTTCAGGGCCGATCTGCACCTGCTCCTGGCCCTGCACCTCGGGCAGGCGCGAAACGGCGGCATCGGCCGCGGCCTGCAGCGCGCGCGCGTCGATGCCGGCGCGCTCGATCAGCGAGCGCGGCCCGTCGTCCTGCCGCAGCATGGCCGCCAGCACGTGGGCGGGTTCGATGTAGGCGTGGTTCTTCCCCAGCGCGAGCGATTGCGCATCGGCGAGCGCTTCCTGGAATTTGGTGGTGAGTTTGTCGAGTCGCATGAAAATCCTCCGGTCTGCTGCGGCAACTTGGGCCGGATGCGGAGGATTTCAAGCGCTGAACGCAGGCACCGCTTTGACCCGAGTCAAGAAGCCGCACGTGACCGGGCTGAACGCCCGGCCTCGACGGGCGCGCCCAAGGGCAACGCTGAATAAGTCCCCGCGATGGCGCGCGCCTGGCCGCGGGATGGGGTGCGAGGCGCAAAGCGCAGCCATAGCGGGGGCTATGGCGAGCATTTGCTTTTGACGCAAACCGCCCGCCGCCAGGATGCGCGGCGCGCGGGGAACTTGTTCAGCGTTGCCCAAGGCGTCTGCGGCGCGGCCACGCAGGTCGTCACCGCAGCCGCACGGTCACCCGCGGGGAGCCGACTCAGACGTTGCGCGCCTCGATGCCCCAGCGCGCCAGCGCGGCGTCGTCGCTCACGCGCGCATCGACCCAGCGTGCGCCCTCGGGGGTCTGCTCCTTCTTCCAGAACGGGGCCTGGGTCTTGAGGTAGTCCATCAGGAACTCGCAGGCCTGGAAGCTCTGGCCGCGGTGCGCGCTGGTGACGGCGACCAGCACGATCTGGTCCAGCGGCTGCAGCGCGCCGACACGGTGGATGACGCGCGCGCCGAGGATGTCGAAGCGGCGGTGCGCTTCGTCGATCATGGCCTCGATGGCGGCTTCGGTCATGCCGGGGTAGTGCTCGAGCTCCATGGCCGAGACGGGCTGGCCGTCGTTGCGGTCGCGCACGGTGCCGACGAAGGTGCAGACGGCGCCCACGCCCTTGTCCGCAGCGCGCAGCCGCTGCACCTCGGCGGAGAGGTCGAAGTCCTCGGTCTGGATGCTCACGCGCGGCAGCATGGTCAGCCCCCGGTCACCGGCGGGAAGAAGGCCACCTCGGCGCCGTCGTGCAGGGCGGCGGTGGCTTCGTCGGCCACCATGCGCTGGTCGAGCGAGCTGCGCACGGCCTTGCCGTGGGCCAGGGCCTGCGCATGGGCAGGGCTGCGATCGATGAGCTGCGCGCGCAGCGCGGCCACGGTGGCGGCGCTGGTTTCGATGCGCTCGCTGCCCGTGCCCAGGGCCTCGCGGATGGAGGCGAAATAGCGCACCTGGATGCGGTTCATGCGAGCAGCTCCGAAAAGGGAATGAAGCGGACCATCTCCCCACGGGCGATCGCATGGGCCGGCGGGTTGTCCACCACGCCGTCGCCCCAGACGGCCGAGGTGAGCACGCCCGAGCTCTGGTTGGCGAACAGGTCGAGGCCGCCCGCGGCATTGCGGCGCACGCGCAGGAACTCGCGCCGCTTGTCCGGGCGCGGCCAGTCGAAGTGCGCAGGCAGCGGCAGCGCGGCCGGCAGGGCCGCCGCGGCACCCTGCAGCGCCAGCAGGAAGGGGCGCACCAGCAGCACGAAGGTGATGAAGCTCGACACCGGGTTGCCCGGCAGGCCGATGAAGTGGCAGTGCGCGTCGCGCTCATCCATGGCGCCGGCGTCGCGCCGCACATGGCCGTGGGCGAAGGGCTTGCCGGGCTTGATGGCGATCTGCCAGAGGTCGAGCGCGCCGAGCTGGCGCACGGCGGGCTTGATGTGGTCTTCCTCACCCACGGAGACGCCGCCACTGGTGAGGATGAGGTCGTGGTGGTCGGCGGCGGTCTTGAGCGCGGCCACGGTGGCGTCGAGCCGGTCGGGGACGATGCCCAGGTCGCTCACCTCGCAGCCCAGGCGCTGCAGCAGGGCGCGCAGCACGTAGCGGTTGGAGTTGTAGATGGCGCCGGGGGGGAGCGCCTCGGGCGCGACCTCGCCGGGCATGACGAGCTCGTCGCCGGTGGAAAACAAGGCCACACGGGGACGAGCCACCACGTCGAGGTGGCTCGCGCCGATGCTGGCGGCGAGGCCCAGTTCCGCAGGCCCGAGGCGGCTGCCGCGCGCGAGCACCACCGCGCCGCGGCTCACGTCCTCGCCGGCGCGGCGCACGAACTGGCCGGCCTTGGGCAGCTGCAGGAAGCGCACGCCGTGCACGTCGCCGCTGACGGCCTCGGTGTCTTCCTGCGGCACGACGGCGTCCGCCCCGGGCGGCACGGGCGCGCCGGTGAAGATGCGCGCGGCGGTGCCGGCTTCGAGCGGTGCGCCGGCATCGCCCGCGGCAATGCGCTGCGAGACGCGCAGGACGGCGCCCGGGTGCTGCACGTCGGCCGCGCGCACGGCGTAGCCGTCCATGGCGGAGTTGTCCTGCGGCGGCACGTGCAGCGGCGAGACGAGATCGGCGGCGAGCACGCGGCCGTCCGCTTCGAAGGTGGAGACGCGCTCGCTGCGCGCCAGGGGCGTGACGGTGGCCAGCAGCTCGGCCAGCGCGTCGTCGAGCGCGCGCAGCGGGGCGCGCTGGGGCGGCGTGGCCAGCGGGGCGGCGGTGCGCGCGCTCTCGCTGCCGGCGGCGGGGTGGGGGTGCGGGTGTTCGCTCATCGAAAGGCTCCGGGGCTCGGGTTCGGAGGCGGCGAGGCGCCCTTGGGGAGGCAGCGCTAGCGGTAGAGCGCGCTGTCGTACTCGAACCGGCGTCGATTGTCCATCAGCCAGCGCGCCAGTGCATCGGCATCGTTGAGGTTGAGCACCGGCCGCGCGGTAGGCACGGGCAGGGCAGACGGGTCGTCGGTGGCGATGGCGACGATGAAGTCGTCATCGGGGTAGCGCACGGGCTTGCCCGAGGCGGCGCGCCAGACCTCGATCTTGAGCAGATCGCTGTCCTTGAAGCCTTCGACGAGCACCCAGTCCACGCCGTCCCAGAGTTCGGCGATGAGCTGGTGCACCTTGAGTTCGCCTTCGCGCTCGAATTCGCGGATCAGCGCCAGCCGCTTGCTGGAGGCCGCCACCACCTCGAAGGCGCCAGCCTCGCGGTGGCGGTAGGTGTCCTTGCCGACGTGGTCGATGTCGAACTTGTGGTGCGCATGCTTGACCACCGAGACGCGCTGGCCGAGCAGCCTGAGCGCGGGGATGAGTTGCTCGACCAGCGTGGTCTTGCCCGCACCGGAGTAACCCGCGAAGCCGACGACGTTCATGCTGCCCTTGTGGTTGACTCTATTTTTGATAGCGCACACTCACCGGTTTGCGCTGGGGTGGCGGCAGAAAAGCTTCAGACGGCCGCTTCGATGAGGGCTTTGACGGCCTGCGCGTCGGCGTCGAGCACCTGCACGCGCTTGGGCAACGACTCGATGCCCGCGAACTTCGCGGGCCGATCGGGCTCGCGGCCCAGCGCCTCGACCAGCGTGTCGGCGAACTTGATGGGCAGCGCGGTCTCCAGCACCAGCATGGGCACGCCGGGCTTCAGGTGCTCGCGCGCGACCTTCACGCCGTCGGCGGTGTGCGGGTCGATCATCAGGCCGTGGCGCGCGTACACGTCGCGGATGGTGGCCAGGCGGTTGGCGTGGGTGCTTTTGCCGCTGTCGAAGCCGTAGCGGCTGGCGGCCAGGGCGAAGGCGGGGTCGGCGCCCAGGTCGAAGCGGCCCTCGCGCGCGAGCGCCTCGCCAAACAAGGCCTTGCAGCGCGCGGCATCGCGGCCGAGCAGGTCGAACACGAAGCGCTCGAAGTTGCTGGCCTTGGAGATGTCCATCGAGGGGCTGGACGTCTCGTGCGTATCGGCGCTGCCGCGCACACGGTAGACCCCGGTGCGGAAGAACTCGTCGAGCACGTCGTTCTCGTTGGTGGCCACCACCAGCCGGTCGATGGGCAGCCCCATCTGCCGCGCCACATGGCCGGCGCAGACGTTGCCGAAGTTGCCCGAGGGAACGGTGAACGACACCCGATGGGTTTCGTCCGGCGTGGCCTGAAAGTAGCCGGCGAAGTAGTACACCACCTGCGCCAGCAGCCGCGCCCAGTTGATGGAATTGACGGTGCCGATGTGGTGGCGGCGCTTGAAGTCGAGGTCGTTGCTGACGGCCTTGACGATGTCCTGGCAGTCGTCGAACACGCCGCGGATGGCGATGTTGTGGATGTTGTCGTCGAGCAGGCTGAACATCTGCGCCTGCTGGAACGGGCTCATGCGCCCGTGCGGGCTGAGCATGAACACCCGCACGCCCTTCTTGCCGCGCATGGCGTACTCGGCGGCGCTGCCGGTGTCGCCGCTGGTGGCGCCGAGGATGTTGAGGTGTTCGCCGCGGCGCGCCAGCTCGTACTCGAACAGGTTGCCCAGCAGCTGCATCGCCATGTCCTTGAAGGCGAGCGTGGGGCCGTTGGAGAGGGCTTCGAGCCACAGGCCGCCTTCGAGCGGCTTGAGCGGCACGATCTCGGGCGTGCCGAACACCTCAGCGGTGTAGGTCTTGCGGCACAGCGCGCGCAGCTCGTCGGCGGGGATGTCGTCGATGTAGAGCGAGAGGATTTCGAACGCCAGCGCCGCATAGCCCTGCTGCTGCCACACGCTGCGCAGGCGCGCGAGCGCGGCGGCGTCGAGCGTGGGGTAGGCCTCGGGCAGGTACAGGCCGCCGTCGGGCGCGAGGCCCTCGAGCAGGATTTCGCAGAAATGCTTGCGCTCGGGGTGGCCGCGGGTGCTCAGGTACAGCATCTCAGTTCAACTCTTCCTTGCGGATGCGCACGATGGGCGCGAGCACCGTGGGCAGCGCCTGCAGCCGCGCCAGCACCTCGGTCATGGTGCCTTCGCGGGTTTCGTGGGTGAGGATGATGAGGTCGGTGGCGGTGGCGCCCTCGCCCAGCACCTCGTCGGCCTCGCGCTGCAGCACCGCGTCGATGCTGATGCCCGCCTCGGCCACGATGCCGGTCACGCGCGCGAGCACGCCGGCTTCGTCGGCCACGCGCAGGCGCAGGTAGTAGCTGGTGCGCACCTCGCTCATGGGCAGCACCGGCAGGTCGCTCATGGCGTCGGGCTGGAAGGCCAGGTGCGGCACGCGGTGGTGCGGGTCGGCGGTGTGCAGCCGGGTGACGTCCACCAGGTCGGCAATCACCGCGCTGGCGGTGGGCTCGGCGCCCGCGCCCTTGCCGTAGTAGAGCGTGGGGCCGACGGCGTCGCCCTGCACCACGACGGCGTTCATCGCGCCTTCGACGTTGGCAATCAGGCGGCGCGAGGGAATCAGCGTGGGGTGCACGCGCAGCTCCACGCCCTGCGCGGTGCGCTTGGTGATGCCCAGCAGCTTGATGCGGTAGCCCAGCTGCTCGGCGTAGCGGATGTCCTGCGCGCCCAGACGGGTGATGCCTTCCACGTACGCCTTGTCGAACTGCACCGGGATGCCGAAGGCGATGGCGCTCATCAGCGTGGCCTTGTGCGCGGCGTCCACGCCCTCGATGTCGAAGGTCGGGTCGGCCTCGGCATAGCCCAGGCGCTGGGCCTCCTTGAGCACCACGTCGAAGTCCAGCCCCTTGTCGCGCATCTCGGAGAGGATGAAGTTCGTCGTGCCGTTGATGATGCCGGCGATCCACTGGATGCGGTTGGCCGTCAGCCCCTCGCGCAGCGCCTTGATGATGGGAATGCCGCCGGCCACCGCGGCCTCGAAGGCCACCATCACGCCCTTGGCCCGCGCGGCGGCAAAGATCTCGGTGCCGTGAACGGCCAGCAGTGCCTTGTTGGCCGTGACCACGTGCTTGCCGGCGGCAATCGCCTCGAGCACCAGGGTCCTGGCAATGCCGTAGCCGCCGATGAGCTCGACCACGATGTCGATCTGCGGGTGCGCGATGACCGCGCGCGCGTCGGCCACCACGGCCACGCCCTCGCCCACGATGGCCGAGGCCCGCGCCACGTCGAGGTCGGCCACCATGCTGATCTCAATGCCACGGCCCGCGCGGCGGCGGATCTCCTCCTGGTTGCGCCGCAGCACCTCGAAAGTGCCACGCCCGACGGTGCCGATGCCCAACAGGCCGACTTGGATGGGTTTCATCTCGGTTTTCTCAACAAAATTGGCCATACCCCAGCGCCAACCGGTGCTGCGGCGCTATCAAAAAAAGGACTTCAGTCGGTGCCGTGGCGGCGCCGGTAGAGCTCCAGGAACCGCGCCAGGCGGCCGATGGCCTCGCGCAGGTCGTCCTCGTGCGGCAGGAACACGATGCGGAAATGGTCGGGCTCGGGCCAGTTGAAGCCCGTGCCCTGCACCAGCATCACGCGGGTTTCCTGCAGCACCTCGAGGAAGAACTGCTGGTCGTCCTCGATCGGGTAGATCTTCGGGTCGAGCCGCGGGAACATGTACAGCGCCGCCTTGGGCTTGACGCAGCTCACGCCGGGGATGGCGGTGATGAGCTCATAGGCCAGGTCGCGCTGGCGGCGCAGCCGCCCGCCCTCGCCCACCAGGTCCTTGATGCTCTGGTAGCCGCCCAGCGCCGTCTGGATGGCGTACTGGCCGGGCACGTTGGAACACAGCCGCATGTTCGAGAGCATGTTCAGGCCCTCGATGTAGTCCTTGGCCGGCTTCTTGTCGCCCGAGACCACCATCCAGCCCGCGCGGTAGCCGCAGGAGCGGTAGCTCTTGGAGAGCGAGTTGAAGGTCAGCGTCAGCACGTCTTCCGACAGGCTCGCCAGCGCCGTGTGCCTGGCCCCGTCGTAGAGCACCTTGTCGTAGACCTCGTCGGCGAAGATCACCAGCCGGTGTTCCCGCGCGATCTGCACGATCTCGCGCAGCAATGCATCCGAATACAGCGCGCCGGTGGGGTTGTTGGGGTTAATGACGACGATGCCCTTGGTGCGCGGCGTGATCTTGGCGCGGATGTCGTCGAGGTCGGGCATCCAGCCCTCGGCCTCCAGGCAGCGGTAGTGCACCGGCGTGCCGCCCGAGAGGCTGGCCGCGGCCGTCCACAGCGGATAGTCGGGCGAGGGCAGCAGAATCTCGTCGCCGTTGTCGAGCAGGCCGTTGGTGGCCATGACGATGAGCTCGCTCGCGCCGTTGCCGAGGTAGATGTCGTCCAGCGTCACCCCTTTGACGCCCTGCTCCTGCGTGTAGTGCATCACCGCCTTGCGCGCGGCGAAGATCCCCTTGCTGTCGGAGTAACCCGCCGAGTTGGGCAGGTTGCGGATCATGTCCTGCTGCACCTCCTCGGGCGCATCGAAGCCGAACACCGCGAGGTTGCCGATGTTGAGCTTGATGATCTTGTGCCCCTCCTCCTCCATCTGCCGCGCCGCGTCCATGATGGGGCCGCGGATGTCGTAGCAGACGTTGGCAAGCTTGGCGGATTTGAGGATCGGCTTCAAAGTCCCTCCCTGAGAGGTTGCGCAGGAGCGAAACCTATAATTTGACCACAGTTCCGCGGCTGCACTGCCGCACTGCAGCACCCGGGCCGCCCCATGAAACTCACCGCCGACCGCTACGACGTGCCCGTCATCACCGCCTACGGCACGGACTGGGTCGCGGTGGACGGCCAGCGCCACACCGGCAGCCTCATCGTCAACGCCGCGGGCACCGTGCAGCCCTGGGCCTGCGACCGCTACGACGCGCTCGGCGCCGAGCACTTCGCCCCGCTGGCCGACGCGGGCGCCGAACTCGTGCTCTTCGGCAGTGGCGCGCGCCTGCGCTTTGCCCGCCCCCAGTGGCTCGAGGCGCTGTACGCGCGGCGCATCGGCGTGGAGACCATGGACATGGCCGCCGCCTGCCGCACCTACAACATCCTCGCCGGCGAAGGCCGGCGCGTGCTCGTCGCGCTGCTGATCGAGGCAACGCCGGGGTGAATGCCGCGCCCCCGGGCTCGGGTGGGCGGTTCAAGGTAAAATCGCGGATTGCCGGAGCGGAGGCACACAGGCATCCGGCGCGGGCCGCGCGCCGACGCCGCCCGTCCAACGACCTCACCCTGTCACACGAGATTGGAGCACCATGGCGATCGTTGTCAACAAACCCCTGCCCGAATTCGAAGCCAACGCCACGGGCGGCATCAAGGTGACCAACACCTCGCATCTGGGCCAAACCCTCGTCCTGTATTTCTACCCCAAGGACAACACCCCGGGCTGCACCACCGAAGCCATGCAGTTCCGCGACAAGTACAAGGATTTCGTCAAGGCCGGCGCCGTCGTCTTCGGCGTCTCGCGCGACAACATGAAGTCGCACGACGAGTTCAAGGCCAAGCTCGAGCTGCCCTTCGAGCTCATCGCCGACACCGAAGAGAAGATGTGCCACATGTTCGGCGTGGTCAAGAACAAGATCATGTACGGCAAGAAGGTCAAGGGCATCGAGCGCAGTACCTTCCTCATTGGCGCCGACGGCGTGCTCAAGGAAGAATGGCGCGGCCTCAAGGTGCCCGGTCACGTGGAGGAAGTCCTCAAGGCCGTCAAGGCGCTCAAGAAGGCGGCCTGAGCCCCTCGCGCTCCCCCGCCGGGCGGCGGCACCCTGCCCGTTGCGGCCACTGCGCGGAAGGCCTGCGCGCTTGTGCATAATGGCCTCCATGTCGGTTCGCCACCTGCCCGCTCCCGAAAGCCGCCCGGTCACCCCGGCGGCTTTTGCATTTCTGGGCGCCGGTTCCTCGGCCGACGGTTCGTGCCCCGCGCGCGCCAGCCACCCGCTTCCACCACTCGCCGTCTCCCATGCCCCTGCCGCCTCCTCCCGCCAAGCGTGCCGCGCGGCTCGCGCTCGAAGCCTTCACCCGTGATCGCACCTCCGACGCCCCGCCGGTGACCGACGACGCGTCGGACGAAACCCGGCGCCGCGCAGCCCCCTCCCCCGCAGCCCCGCCAACGGACGGCGCGAGCGCCGCCAGGGCCTCCCGCAGCGCCCGCACGCGCCGTGCAGTGGCCGCCATCGAGGCACCAGCCGCGCCCGTCTCCGCCAAGGATGAGACGCCGGCAGCACCCACGCCGACCACGCCGCCCACCGCCGAAGGCGCCAAACCCCGCACCCGCGCGCGCACCGCGCCGGCGGGCGCACCCGCGCGCACGGCACGCCCAAGCGGCCCGCGCAAGCTCTTCGTCATCGACACCAACGTGCTGATGCACGACCCGATGTGCCTGTTCCAGTTCGAGGAACATGACATCTTCCTGCCCATGGTGGTGCTCGAGGAGCTCGACAGCCACAAGAAGGGCATGACCGAAGTCGCACGCAACGCCCGCCAGGCCAGCCGCATGCTCGACGCGCTCGCCGCCGCGCATGGTGCGGACCTCGGCGCGGGCCTGCAACTCGACGCCACCGGGCACCGCGAAGCCACCGGCAAGCTGCTGTTCCAGACCCAGGCGCTGAACTACACCCTGCCTACCAGCCTGCCGCAGGGCAAGGCGGACAACCAGATCCTGGGCGTGGTGGAGGCCCTGCGCAAGCTGAACGCGCCGCGCGAGGTGGTGCTGGTGTCGGTGATGGGGGTGGGGGGCCTGCTGGGCGGCGTGATCGGCATGCTGGTGTTGAGCGTGGGCGGCGGCGGTCAGGAGCAGGAGGGCGAGCGCGCCGGGAGGCGGCGAGCGCAGGTTCGCCCCCGCGGCGGCGCCCGGCGCCAGCGCAGCGCGCAGGGGCGCGGCGGCGGCCGCGCCCTCGCGCGCGGCCG
>OFTY01000513.1_pt1 | contig 26615 bp, 16 predicted proteins | sample 1775061 | NCBI WGS metagenome assembly OFTY01 (sample SAMN08195773, study PRJEB24354) | sludge metagenome | isolation source: sludge from phenol fed wastewater aerobic bioreactor B | place: India: Nagpur | collected 2016-09-16 | reverse complement strand
CGCTACGTGCCTGATGAAGATAAATTCCCGACTCCTATATTTTCAATTGCCAGTTACAAACGTGCTACTTAGCAAGACACTAGAGTCCCTAAGCGAACACTCGTGATAGAGGATACTCGAGCAAGACGGCAGAATCCAACCACCAGCTCAATTATCTGATTGCTGGTCGCAGACCTGCTTTCATTTGGGGTTTAAGTCTGCTGCGCAAGACTTAAACCAGTGGGTTATTTACACATTTTGTAAATATCTGTCCAAACTTTAATAGTTTAACAGACTCACTTTGTATATATGCACGAAGAAATAACAAAGCACACCAAGAAAATCTATGACGAAGCCAGAAGCACGAAACATAGTGTTGGTGAAAAGCTAAGAGAAGTACTCGTCGAGATCTTTATCATCGTTTTTGCGGTGACCATTTCTATCTGGTTGCATAACTGGAGCGAACATCGGCATCAGCAAAAAGAAGTGAAAGAGTTTCTGTCCGATGTAAAAGAAGATTTGCAGGAAGATATTGCAAACCTTAAAGCGGCGAGAGACACTATGGTAAAAAATAGTGCTGACTTTCTATTTCTGAAAGACCTTACCCGGCAACAATACGATAGCCTCCACGAGCGTCATGCAGATTTACACCTGAACGCCCGAATGGCAACGATCATGATCAATACCGGCGACTATGAAGGCTTTAAGTCGAGTGGAAAAATCGGAAACATTGAAGACAAGAAATTAAAATCCGCGATTCTATCTTATTATGAAAAAGTGGCGCCGTCTGTTGCAGATATGGACAAGGCGACCACAGACGAGGCTTTAAAGATCATAAACTATATTCTGGAAACCGATGAGAACGAAGATTTTTCGAAAAGACTTTTAGGACAAAAATGTAAAGCGAAGGTTGCGCTGTTTGTCAATTATCGAATGAAAACGAGCATCGAAATGTGCGATGTAGCGGTGTATTATGCAAATGAAATTCTTAAACAAATAGACCAGCAGGAAGGGTAAATAACCCTGAATGGGCAGGGGAGCACCTGTTGATTGCCTGGCCTGGTACCAACGATTGCCCTTGTACGGAACCGCCGGAAAGTTAACTCCCAGTTGCTTGTTGTCTTTGTTTTACACCGCCGCGTCGGGTACATACTCCACAATCCACTCAATGCCATATTTGTCTCTGAACATGCCAAAATACGAACCCCAGGGGCTGTCCGCTATCGGCATTTCAACTTCTCCACCCGCAGAAAGCCCGCAGAAAATGTGATTCGCTTCTTCTTTACTTTCCGCACGAACTGAAATTTTGCTTCTGTTTTCACGCTCATTTACCGTTCCTAAAAAGTTGGGTACGTCATTGCCGATCAGCTCGTGGCTCTTACCGATGGGTAAAGCTATATGCATCACTTTATGTTCTTCCTTTTCATCTATAGGTAGTCCCGCAGAAGCAAGGTCTTTGAAGCGGATAATTTTAGAGAAGCTCCCACCAAAGACAGATTGATAAAAGCCAAAGGCTTCTTCGGCATTGCCGTTGAAGTTGATATGAGGATGGATCGTTGCCATATACTTGATTTTTTCTGCGTCAAATATACCGGTGTCGAACAATATTGATGCGGTAGGAACGCGTCAAAAAACAGGGCAGTTTCCGTTTCGCCGCACAGGCAGAGCGCTTGGGGGCATCCGGTGCATGAGCCTTGCGCAACAAGAGCTGCCAACATCAGAAGGCTTTTTAGAGAGGAAGTCTTATCCCTGATCTATCCTTTACAAAAGCAAAGGTTGTGCAATGAGGAGGAGCGTTGTGGGAGAAAGCAGAAATATCGTCATCAGTGAAGCACATAGCGGGCGGAAGTGTGCTGCCTCAGGTAATGCTGAGGATATTTCCGTTTTGCGTAACGGTGTATTGTTTCAGGGCAGAGGGCGGTGGGCCTGACACCACTTGCCCGTTGATGTTGAACACGCCACCATGACAAGGACAGCGGAAATCGTTGGCGGATGCGCTGTAGTTGACCGAGCAACCTTCGTGGGTACACACGGCGGAGAAAGCCACATAGCCTCCGGCTGTGCGTACAATATTGATGTTGTTTTTGGTGACGTAGCCGCCTACGGAAGACAGTGCGCTATTGGCAGGATCGCTGAGATCTACATCAAAATTTGCTGTGGGCGTAACCACATCCTTTTTGCTGCATGCGGCAAAAAATCCGCTCACCACCACGGTGCCGCAAAATGCGCCGGTGAGTTTCAGGAAATTCTTTCTGTCCATTTTGTTTTTCTTTTAAGTGCTGATTAATAAACCATTAGAGCAGACTGCTGCGCTGCTTTGTCCGGATCAAAAATTCGGAATTACTAGGGGCTCTTGTATTCTAAATCCCGATGAATCCCCGGGTTTTTTGTCTGAAACGGAATATGTGAAGGATAAAGAAAAGCAGGGTCGTACTTATGTTGTACAGAGGGCTAATGACATCTTAATCCTAACTTGGGCGGAATGATGAATCATAAAGATGAATTGCTTCGGCTGGAAGGGATTTCCAAAAGGATTGGTGCAACATTCTTGCTTGGGCCGATATCCGTCAGCCAGCGCCGGGGCGAAAAGATAGGCCTTGCCGGAGCCTCGGGTTCGGGAAAAAGCACCCTGTTGCAAATCGTTGCCGGACTGCAGCAAGCCGATTCGGGTAGTTTGTATTTTAAGCAAAAGGTAGTCCGTGGGCCAAACTATCAACTAATGCCCGGAGAGGCGGGCATCGCGTATCTCTCTCAGTATTTTGAGCTCAGAAATCAATACCGTATCGGCGAGCTACTGGATTATGCCAATGCTTTAGATGATCAGCAAGCCGCTGCACTTTACCGGCTTTGCCGTATCGAACAATTATTAGGCAGAAAAAACAAGCAACTTTCCGGTGGGGAGCAGCAAAGGGTAGCCCTGGCAAGGCTTTTGGCAACGCAGCCGGAATTGTTGTTGCTCGACGAGCCTTTTTCCAACAGCGACCCGATGCAGAAGGAGCACCTGAAAGTGGTGCTGGCCCAGCTTACGGAGGCATGGGGCCTTTCTATGATCATGGCTTCACACGACCCTGCAGATCTGCTCTCCTGGGCCGATCGTATTTACCTGCTGCATGAGGGAGTCCTGCTTCAGCAGGGCGATCCTCACACCGTATATCATCATCCCGTCAACGAGATAGCGGCAGGTTTACTGGGGCCTTATGAGGTGCTTCCCTCCGCCCTCACACAGCGGGCAGGATGGGTGCTGCCCCAGGCAATAATACGGCCCGAACGCCTGCTTCTTTCCGATCCCAATCGCAGGGGGGTCAACGGCACGATAACGAAGAAAGTTTTTGCGGGCCCTTTTTCAGTGTACACCGTTCAGACGGAATGGGGTACCGTCCGTTGCCGCACCACCGAAGATCATTATGGCGTGGGAGCGCATGTAGGACTTTCCCTCCGGCAAATCCTAACTTAGAGGGATGGCAATGTCTTTGGAAGATAAAGCGGCCTACCAGCTTCGCAAACTTACACTTGATGATGTTCCCGATTACCGGCGATTGAGGCTGGAGGCTCTTCGGCTTCACCCTGGCTTTTTTATGCGAAGCTATGAACAGGAATGCACCCTGTCGCCGGAGGACTGGGAACTAAGAATTACAGACGGTGACCGGTGCACCTTCGGGCTTTTTTTCGAAAAGGAACTTGTGGGCATCACCGCTATCATCGCCGAAGGCGAAAAGGGCTATCTTACCCAAACTTATCTGCGAGCAGAACATCGGGGCCGGCACCTGTCGCGGTGGTTTTATGAGGCACGCATCGCCTGGGCCCGCGAACGGGGCCTTTCTTTTCTGGAAGTAGCGCATCGCGCCTCCAATATCGTCTCCGGCGCTGCCAATCAGCACTATGGCTTTTGCTTTTCCTATGCTGTTCCCCAACAGTGGCCAGACGGCGGAGCCGAGGAAATGCTTTATTACCGGCTTGAGCTTTAGTGCCGTAGCAGCGTGGTCATACGGCCTTTGGCACAGACTTTATGATCTATAGTAAACGATATTTACTATGGAACATAAAGAAGCCCCAAAGAACAGACAAGATCAAAATGCAGATGAGCGGCAAAAAAAGGCTGCCAGTGCAGAACGTATAGATTCCATCATCAGCAGTCCTACCGATGCCGTGCGATCACGCAGACACACGGACACCTGGAGCAACAATGGCACCAACATATCGTACGAAGGAAATACTGCTCCTGGCGCAGGTGGCTCTGTGGGCACGGGTAATGCCTCAGGCACCGATGCCGTGGATGCACGCACTACGGTAAACGATGCTTATGAGGCAGCGGCTGCAGGAAATGATGACAAGGGAAAGGCTGAGCAGGGACGAGATGAAGACCTTGATCCGGAGCACGAGGAGAATATGAACCCCCAAAAATGATACGATGAGCGATAAGAAAAAATTTGAAGACAATCAACCGGGTATGGACCAAAAGCGGGAGGTTCCCAACAGCGATCTTGAGCATACCCGCGAGGCCGCAGAGTCCGGCAATCAGGGCCGGGCATCATACCATCCAGGTTCTACCGTGCAGGGAGGGTCAAACTATGGACAGGGGTCTTACCAGCTTGGCGGAGAGAGTCACCACCAGGGCGAAACACGCAATGAGGGCGCTACCTATGAGAATGAAAGAGGAAAACTTGCTACAGAAAACGGAACCGGAGAATTCAGCCGCAAGGATGATCCTGCACAAACATCGGTGAAAGGTAAACTATCCGAAAAACGCGAAGATATTCCTCATGGGCACGGCGCACATGTCAACGAAAAGGAAAGTAATGCACAGGAGGACTATCCCGGCCCCGACGATGCGGCGGCACCGCATGAAGAGCCTGAAAAAGATATTATCTAAAAAAAAGCGTTTCCCGATTTGGAAACGCTTTTTTTTAGGATGGCTTTGCCAGATCAGTTTAGCTCCAGCACCAGGTCGTTGGTGTTGACCAAGGTGCCCGTAGGTAATTCGATATGCTTGATGGCGCCCTCGAAAGGCGCGGTAATGACAGTTTCCATTTTCATAGCTTCGATCACGAACAAAGGCTGATTTTTCTTCACCGCTTCGTTGGCATTCACCAGCAGCTTGGAAAGCATGCCTTGCAAGGGCGCGCCGATATGTTTACCATTGGTTTTGTCAACCTTTTTATTTTCTCTTTGCTCCACTTTTATAGAGCGGTCCTGCACTTCGATGGCGCGGGTCTGACCATTGAGCTTAAAGAATACCGTGCGCTTACCGTGCTCGTCAACGGGGCCTATACTCAGTAGGCGGATGAGCAGGGTTTTTCCGCGGGCTATTTCGATGGTGGTGTCCTGTCCTTGCTTCATACCGTAGAAAAACAGCGGGGTAGGCACTACGGAAACATCGCCGAATTCTCTCCAGAATTTCAAGCCTTCTTCAAAAACTTTTGGATAGAATTTGTAAGAAAGAAAATCGGTAAGACTTAAATCGTCGCCATACTGCTCGCGAAAGGCAGCCATTTCCTGGTCAAAATCAATGGGTGGCGTATGCTTGCCGGCTCTGTCTGTAATGGGTGTTTTGTCTTTGAGCACTATTTGTTGCAGCTCTTTGGGGAAGCCACCTTCGGGTTGTCCGATTTCTCCCATGAAAAACTGCTGCACGGATTCAGGAAAGGAAATGTTCATTCCTTTTTTGTACACATCATCGGGTGTAAGGTCGTTGGCTACCATAAACTGCGCCATATCGCCCACCACCTTGGAGCTAGGTGTCACTTTTACGATGTCGCCAAACATCTGGTTCACGGTGGCATACATTTCTTTGATCTGTTCGAATTTGTCACCCAGACCCAGCGCTATAGCCTGCGGCTTAAGATTTGAGTATTGCCCGCCGGGAATTTCGTGTTGAAAAACATCGGCGGCACTGGCTTTCAGGCCCGATTCAAACGGATAGTAGTATTCCCTCACCGCACCCCAGTAATCTGAGAATTGATTGAGCGATTTTATATCATAAGGTTGTTCACGGTCATGGAATTTCATCATCTCCACCACCGCATTGAAGTTGGGCTGAGAGGTAAGTCCGGAAAGTGAACCAATGGCGCAATCCACCACATCGACACCCGCGTCAATAGCCATCAGGTAGCTGGCAGGCTGCAGAGAAGAGGTATCATGTGTATGCAGATGAATAGGGATATTCACTGCATCTTTTAATGCACCTACCAATTCCTTTGCCGCATAAGGTTTCAGCAATCCGCTCATGTCTTTGATGGCCAGGATGTGCGCTCCCGCATTTTCAAGATCTTTTGCCAGCCGCACATAATAATCCAGTGTGTATTTGCTCCTTTTGGGGTCCATTATATCGCCGGTGTAGCACAGGGCAGCTTCTGCAATGCCTTGTGTACGCTTCCGCACCATTTCGATACAGGGAGCGACATTTTCCATCCAGTTGAGCGAGTCAAAAATCCGGAAGATGTCAATACCTTTTTCCCAGGATTGTTCTACAAATTTTTCAATAAGATTATCAGGGTAAGCGGCATAGCCTACTCCGTTCATCCCCCGTATCAACATTTGCAGCAGGATGTTGGGCACTGCTTTCCGTATCATCTCCAGCCGTTTCCATGGGTCTTCTTTCAGGAAGCGTATACATACATCGAAAGTGGCGCCGCCCCATACTTCCATGCTGAACGTTTGAGGGTGATGCCGGGCAAAACTCTCTGCAGCACGCAGCATATCATGGGTGCGCATTCTGGTAGCGAGAAGCGATTGGTGCGCATCGCGGAGGGTGGTGTCAGTATATTGAATCTTATGCTCGTTCTTCAGCCATTGCGCAAATTGGTCGGGTCCTAACTCCGTAAGCAGGTCTTTTGTGCCTTTTGGAAAAGGAGTATTATGATCGTAGTGGGGTACAATGGGTTTTTCAAATGTCTTCGTGCTGTCTTTCACCTTCACGTCGGGGTTTCCGTTTACCGTCACGTCTGCCAGGAATTTCAGCATCTTGGTGCCCCTGTCCTGCCGTTCTGAAAAATTAAACAGTTCGGGATGATCCTGAATGAAACTCACGGTGGCACTACCCGAAATAAAATCCGGGTGGGTGATAAGATTTTCAAGAAACTGGATGTTGTTCTTTACACCACGGATACGGAATTCTTTCAACGCCCGATGCATTTTCTGTACGCTTTCTTCGAGCGATTTTCCTTGTGTGCTCACCTTTACGAGCATCGAATCGAAGAAGGGACTGATCTTCATGCCCGGATAGGTGCTTCCCTCATCGAGCCGCACACCAAAGCCGGTTGCGTTTCTGTAGGTGATCAGCGTACCATAATCGGGTTTGAAATTATTGGCAGGATCTTCCGTCGTGATACGGCATTGCATGGCTACACCGTGCATTGTTATCTGGTCCTGGCTACCCATTCCTATTTCAGGATCGGAAAGCTTATAGCCCGAGGCAATGTACAACTGCGTTTTGATCAGGTCGGTGCCGGTTACCATTTCGGTAACGGTGTGCTCTACCTGAATACGCGGATTTACTTCTATGAAATAGATCTGCTCGTCCTTGTCCACCAGAAACTCAACCGTTCCGAGGTTGTTATACTGCACAGATGAGGCAATGCTGATGGCATAGCTGTACAGCTTTTCCCGGGTTTTTGCCTGCAGGGTGACGGATGGTGCAATCTCTACCACCTTCTGAAAACGGCGCTGCACGGAGCAATCGCGCTCAAAAAGATGAACGATATTCCCATGCCGGTCCGCAGCGATCTGTACTTCTATATGTTTGGGATTTTCTACGAATTTTTCGAGGAAAACCGTGTCGTCGCCAAAAGCATTTTTAGCTTCGCTACGAGCCTCGTGAAAGGCTTTCTTCAATTCTTCATCATTCCTTACCACGCGCATGCCCCTGCCGCCACCGCCGGCAGCAGCTTTCAGCATCAGCGGATAGCCTATCCTGTTGGCTTCGTTCAGTGCTATGTCGTCGTTGACAAGTGCTTCTTTGTTGCTTTCTATCAGCGGGATGCCGGCTTTTTGTGCCACCTGTTTTGCTGTTACCTTATCACCCAGTGCTGCCATGGCTTCGGGCGAGGGACCTACGAAGATGATACCCTCTTCGCCACAGCGGCGTGCGAAGCTGGCATTCTCTGAAAGGAAGCCATAGCCCGGGTGAATAGCATTGGCGCCCGATTCTTTGGCAATGCCTATGATGGCTTCAATATCGAGGTAAGGCTTCAAAGGGTCATTGTCTTCACCTACCTGATAGGCTTCATCGGCCTTGTAACGATGGAGCGAGTAACGGTCTTCGTAGGTGTAGATTGCCACGGTGGGGATGTGCAATTCGGTTGCTGCGCGCGATATGCGCACGGCAATTTCGCCTCGGTTGGCGATCAGCAATTTTTTGATGTTCATCTGGAAAATAAGATTGCCTACTGGATTCAAAAATTTTGTGCCATATAAAACTAACCGCGCTAAATTACCAGCGACAGGCGAGATATTATAATAACTGTGCAGGAATTACAAAATAGTAATCGGAACATGCTCGAAGCCTATTGCAGATATTCGCTCACCTTTGACCGATAATCAACCGAAAAGCTAATGGCCCTACGGCAAGACGAGTGCGATACCCTCAACTAGAGCAAAATATGCTAAGGCAGGCATCCTCAATGAATTTTGTCAATAACGAAAGAGTTCCGGACTCAGCCGTGGCGCACGTACTTCCAATAAGAAATTCAGGACAGAAGCCTTTGCCGGACTTGTTTTTTTGGGGTTAGAAGCTTACCGCAACCGCCTGAAAAATACCAGGACAAAGAACGAGAACAGCACAAATACCAACATGAACGGAGGCGTGTACAGTGCGATGTCCGTTTCGGATCGGAGCAAATAATGAAGGGCAATATGCAGCGCGGTAAACAATACGTAGGCAATCCCTGCCCATTTCCGGAGGTCGCAGATAGCTATCCAGCATACTGCGTACACCAGCAGCCACAGGGAAGATATCCAATAGACAGAGGGGAAGGGTACCTCGCCAACATCCCACCAGAGGCTGTAGCCCAGCATAAACAGGTGAAACAAAGCCACCAGCGGAAACATTACCGGTGGCTTCGTGATAATATTTTTGAGGAAACGAAGCATGGGTTTTCCTGGCTACCCCTTACTAAACGCGTTGAGGATATCGTATTTGGTAAGGATATGAAATTGCCCGCTGTCGTCTCTTGTGAGGACCGCTCCATTTTCTTTATTGATAAAATGCGACAGGCGTTCGAGCGGAGTGTCCATGGCCACTATCGGAAGAGCAGGCTCTTGTACGTCGGCAATATTGAAGTCCTTTACGTCTGCATTCTCAATCAGTTTTTTGAATAGTCCGGACTGTGTAATCGCGCCGGTGAGCTCGCCATCCTTCAGGGTTGGTATCTGTTCGATATCGTATTTCTTCATCAGTTCCAGCGCGTCTCCCACTTTTGCATCTTCGTCAATGGTTACCAGCCTTCTTTTACCCAGCGCTCCGAGCAGATCCTTTACCGTTTCCACTTCCAGAAAACCGCGATCGAGCATCCATTCGTCGTTATAGATCTTGCCCACATAGCGGCTGCCATGATCGTGAAACACGACTACTACCAGGTCGGTAGGCCTGAGCTGATCTTTCAATTGCCTTAGCCCCGCGATCACCGAGCCAGCAGAATAGCCCACAAACAGCCCTTCTTCTTTGGCAATTCTCCGCGCCATTACCGCACCATCTTTATCCGTCACTTTTTCAAAATGATCGATCACATCCCGAATGTAGTTTTCCGGCAGAAAGTCTTCACCAAAACCTTCGGAGATGTAGGGATGGACTTCGTTCATGTCCAGCTCGCCTGTATCGAACCATTTTTTTAGCAGCGATCCGTAGCTGTCAATTGCCCACATTTTTACTGCAGGATTTTTTTCTTTCATGAACATACCGATGCCGGTAATCGTTCCTCCGGTTCCCGAAGCCACCACCACATGGGTCACTTTGCCTTCAGTTTGTTCCCAGATTTCGGGAGCCGTAGATTCGTAGTGGGCCTGGCGATTGGCTAGATTATCGTATTGATTCACATACCAGCTATTCGGAATTTCTGTAGCCAGTCTTTTTGAAACAGAGTAATAAGACCTCGGATCTTCGGGGTCAACGTTGGTAGGGCATACAATGACTTCAGCACCCACAGCCTTCAAAATATCCACTTTTTCTTTAGACTGCTTGTCGGTGGTGGCAAAGATGCACTTGTAGCCCTTGATAATGGCTGCCAGCGCGAGCCCCATGCCTGTATTGCCCGACGTACCTTCTATAATGGTGCCTCCGGGTTTTATCTTCCCTTCTTTTTCCGCTACCTCAAGCATCTTCAGCGCCATGCGGTCTTTGATGGAATTGCCGGGGTTGAAAAAATCGACTTTAGCATACACAGGACAGGGAAAATCGGCGGTCACTTTATTCAAACGTATCAGCGGGGTATTGCCAATCGTCTGCAAAACATTATCGTACACGCGTTTGGTTGCATTCATATCTAAAAAAGTTGGCGCAAAGGTAAACTTTTATACAGAGGAGCAAAGCCGGTATGCCCTGCGCTAAAAGCCGGAAGCGGCGGATGCAAAACCCACAAAATACAAACCGGCAAAAACTAACACCGGATTTTTCAAAGTATTCAGCAATTTTACGGCAGAGTTTTTGTTACCGCTTTGCTAAAAATTACTTGAAATGAAAGCCCGAGTGCCTATATCGTTCATCCTTGTGTTTTTCGTCATTGCATTTTCATCCTGCTCTCCGCGCATTTACTTTCCCGACCGGACCAATGCACCGATGCTGCGCGAAGCGGGTGAGGTTAAGCTGACGAGTTCGCTAAAGGTTCAAAACAATGCGGAAGCGCCTAAAACCGTTTTGAGCCCTTCTTTCGATCTGGCTGTTTCTCCGGTGAAAGGGCTTGGCATCATGGCAAGCTATCGCAGCACCAACAGGTATAGCAACGAAGAAGATTTCTACGATTATAATTATCAGGATAGCATTCATTACACCGGCAACCGGGCTGAGTTTGGACTTGGGTATTATCTGCCCTTCGGCAGCCGGGGCTTGTTTGACCTCTATAGTGGGGTGGGCTTTGGCTCTTTAAAGCGAAAAAACCTGCAGAATTATTTCGGTAACTACGAGGCAAAGTATTTCCAGGTGTTTTTGCAGCCCTCAGTAGGTTTTTATGCCAATGATGTTTTTGAGATGTGCGGGGGCGTGCGGCTTCAGCTGCAGAAGTACAGCAATTTCACTACGGATACGGCTAAATTTCGTTATGAATTTACCGAGCCAAATACAGACATTACCGATCCTACCTTTCTCATTGCCGGTCCGTTCATGAATCTGAACGTAGGCTATCAATATGTAAAATTCAACATGCAGTTTGGAGCCAATTTCAGCGCCAGCAAACCGCACCTGCGTATGGAACAGCCCTTTTACCTCTCTATGGGCATTACCCTCGGGCTGGCGCCAAGGTTTTTTCACAGCCACAGAGATGATGGTCGTCAACCGGGTGAGCGATATTAGTCAATATTTTTCTATGGCGTCAATGGGCATAAGGACTAACTTTGCCCCGATTTTTTAATTTCTCTCACTAAAATCATACATAGAAAATGAAAGTAACCGTAGTGGGTGCAGGCGCAGTAGGTGCTACTTGTGCTGACAACATTGCCCGCAAAGAACTGGTAGAAGAACTGGTACTCGTTGACATCAAAGAAGGATATGCCGAAGGAAAAGCAATGGACATCATGCAGACAGCACCCTTGCTGGGCTTCGATACCCGTGTTATTGGCAGCACCAACGACTATAGCAAAACCGCTAACTCCGATGTATGTGTGATCACTTCAGGGATTCCGCGTAAGCCTGGTATGACCCGCGAAGAGCTGATCGGCACCAATGCCAAGATCGTAGAAACCGTAGCTAAAAATCTGCTGCAATATTCTCCGAATACCATCATTGTGGTGATCTCTAACCCTATGGATACCATGACTTATCTTACCCTCAAAGCCACAGGCTTGCCTAAGAATCGCATCATTGGTATGGGCGGTATTCTGGATAGCGCACGTTTCAAATACTTCCTGATGCAGGCATTGCAGTGCTCTCCCAATGATCTTTCTGCAACCGTAATTGGCGGTCATGGCGACACTACGATGATACCGCTTACCCGCCTTGCTACCCTTGGCGGTATTCCGGTAGAAAATTATCTGAGCGCCGAACAACTGAAACAAATTGCAGCCGATACAATGGTAGGTGGCGCAACCCTTACCAAGCTGTTGGGTACTTCCGCATGGTATGCTCCGGGTGCTGCAGGGGCAGCTTTGGTGGAAAGCATCATCCGCAATGAAAAGAAAGTATTTCCTTGCTGCGTAGCCCTCGACGGCGAGTACGGACAAAGCGATATCTGCATGGGCGTGCCGGTGGTCATTGGTTCTAAAGGTTGGGAAAAGATTATTGACTACAAACTGACTGCGGAAGAGCAAGAGATGTTTAATAAATCAGCAGATGCCGTGCGCAACATGAATCAGGTATTGGATACGATTGTAGCTTAATTGCTGATAAATTTGTAAACGGAAGCTGCTGTGTTTTTCATAGCAGCTTTTTCTTTGCCTATGTGGAAGAAATTTGTTCACTATCTGAAGCGATATGGTTTTGCAGAGCTTGCCGGCGGTGCCTGAGTTTTGATATCTTCAAGCATCACATACTACTTTAACCGACATAAAATTGTAGCAGTCTATGTGGGAAACCTGGCAGAGAACATAGGTTTCTACGGGATGATTATTGGAAGTGACCTCATCGCTGCGAAAAAAAGATCGGAAAACTGGAACTGGAAACATGTAGCGCCCGTGCTGAAAAATGTACTGGTAGAATTTGGTGGCGCAGAATTTCTCGACTCGCTGATTGTACGTCCGGGTTTGCTGTATTTAGGCACCAGCCTTATCAAAAATTATCAGTTGGGAGCATTGGCAGGCGTCGTAGCAGCAGACATTTTGTTCTATGCAATGGCAGTGCTTTCGAGCGAATTAATGCAGCGGAGAAAGAGTAAAAATCCGTAAAATAAAAAAGCCGACCTGAGAACAGGCCAGCCCCTATAAACCCTATCAGTTGCAAACATACGCAATGATTTGAAACTGCCAAACAGTTGGGAATTTTTTTTAGAATTTTTTTTTGCTCAGGTAATAATGAGAAGTCTTTTTGAAGATATGTTGGGAAATTCCCTGCTGCTGGATACGCCGCCCCGGCGCATTATTTCGCTGGTGCCCTCGCAAACAGAACTGCTTTACACCCTGGGTTTGCATGAGCAGGTAGTGGGTATCACGAAGTTTTGTGTTCATCCGCAGAAATGGTTTAGGAATAAAGAGCGGGTAGGGGGCACTAAAACGCTTCATCTTGATAAAATAAAGGCACTGCGGCCCGACCTTATCATTGCCAACAAAGAAGAGAATGAAAAAGAGCAGATAGAAGCCCTGGCGAAGGAGTTTCCGGTTTGGGTGAGTGATATCCGGACTTTGGAAGATGCTCTGCGGATGATACGCGGTGTGGGCGATGTGACAGGCAAAGCTAAGGAAGCTTATTCCCTGGCAGAAGACATTGACAAAAGGTTTAAACGGCTCGGCAAAAAAGGAAAGGGTGGCAGGGTTGCCTACTTCATCTGGTATCGGCCGTGGATGGCTGCTGGCGGAGACACGTTCATCAACGATATTCTTTCCCGGATTGGCTTTCAGAATGTGCTAAAAGATAAAAATCGTTATCCCGAGGTGAATCCGGCTGACTTGCTTCATGCCGGTGTTGAGAAGATATTGTTGTCCTCCGAACCCTTTCCCTTTGGTGAAAAACATATTGCGGAGCTACAATCTTTGCTCCCGGATGTGGCCGTACAACTTGTAGATGGTGAAATGTTTAGCTGGTATGGAAGCCGCTTGCTTCAGGCGGCAGATTATTTGGATCGCTGTGTATAAACGCTTCTATGTTTATTTTTAAGGGTATGAAACTTTTCGGAAAGAGAGTTTTACCCTTCATTGCCATCATAACCCTTGCGCATGTCTTGTTCTTTTTCCTCGCTTTGAGGTTTACGCGCATCTACATGGGCGACTCATACGAGTATGTGTATATGGCGCTGAATATTAAAGATCATTTTCTTTTTTACGCGGGCAATCCGGCTTTGCCCCTCCTCACGAAAAATTTTACGCTTCGCCCACCCGGTTACAGTTTTTTTCTGCTTGCCGTCTATTTTTTTTCCGTGAACAACTGGCTGGTCCTTGTTCTTCAAAATCTGGTATCTATAGGCAACATTCTTCTACTGCGCCGAACGCTTTTTTACCTTGGCTATGCCATCAGGTACGATGGGTGGTTAGCTTTATTCATCCTTGCATTTCCCGCGCAGTTTATCTATGCCAATACCATTGCTCCCGACCTGCTGCTGCAGACCTGCGTACTCTTCTATTTTTATCATATGGTATTGCTGGTGCGAAGCAGAAAGGTAAAGAACGGGTGGTGGGCCGCATTAGCGCTTACTTACGGAGTTTTTACCAAGCCCATTTTGCTTTTGTTTCTGCCCATACATGTTGTGCTGATGGTCGTTTGCCTGTGGAAACTACCTGCGAAACGAACCGTATTTCTTTCGGTCCTTATGCCCTTTGGGTTTGTGCTTTTATATAATTGCTGGAACCTGCAGCGAACGGGTAAATTTCATTTTACGAGCATTCAGCCCTGGAATGCCATGAACTATAATGTGCGCATGTATCAGGAACACGCGCTGGGCAACGAGCAGGCGGCGCTTTTTATGAAAAAAGAAAGAACGGCATGGAGTGCGCAGCCCGATTTTAAAAGCTGGTACGACTACGGTAACAAGCGGAGCATGGAATTTTTGAAAACACATTTCTGGTCCTATATGGGCTTTCATGCTCAGTATGCCCTGCAGTTTTTTATTCATCCCGGCAAGGGCGAGATCGATTTGTTTACCGGAGATCTTACCTATGGCCGGTTTTATGCGAAAAAGGATAAGCGCATCGGTGAGATACTAAGGTCAACGCCAGTTTCAGCCTTGCCGGCATACTTCCGGAGCCATCCCACGGTGGTGGTAATGTTTGTCGTGCTTCTTTTCAATTTTTTAAAAGTGGTCGGGGCGCTGCTGTACCTTACCGATGCGGTGCGAAGCTGGCGTTTCAAGCTGCTGGCGGGGGCTTTGTTGTTTTATTTTGCCTTTCTGACGGGTCCGCTTGCCAACACGAGATATCAGCTTCCGGTGTCGCTGATTTTCATCGGTTTCGCCGTGCTCGGATATCAGCGCTTGTTGCAGGCACGCGCGAATCGGCGTATCATTACAACCTGAAGCAGTTCCATTGCCCATGTTTCGCAAACACGGCTATTTTATTTTTTGTGCTCTGATGCTGGTGGCAGGGGTGGGATTTGCGTTTCCTTATTTCCAGTATTATATCGATCCCGATGCCACGGCTTACCTCACGTTAGCGAAGCGATACGCTGCCGGCGATTGGCAGAAGGCGATTAACGGCTATTGGAGTCCCTGGTCAGTGTGGCTTACCGCAGGTTTTATCAGGCTGGGATATGCACCCTTTGCGTCGGCAATCCTTGTCAACTCCCTTGGAGCTTTAGGTTTTCTGAGCGTCAGCCACCTGCTTTTTTTACGCTTTGATCTGCCTTCTGCGCTCCGAAAGATTTTTTTGTCGGTACTTCCCGTTTTTCTGCTCTATGCCATTTTCTGGCAGTCGTTCGACGACTTATGGGAATGTTTCTTTTTGCTGCTCGTGCTGCTCCTGTTCCTGCATCCCCGTTTCTTAGATAGGGCTGTGCTTTGGGTTGCTGCCGGTTTTACTGCAGCATTAGCTTATTATTCCAAAGCCTACGCGCTGCCCTTTTTTCTTCTGGAACTGGTGGTTTTCACAGTCTTCGCCTGGAGAAAGAGAGAGGCGGGATACACAACCCATCCGGTGAAAGTTGCGTTGATCATCCTGATTTCCCTGTTTGTATTCACCCTTCCCTGGCTCTACCTGTTGTATCAGAAATATGGCTTCTGGACCACAGGCACTGCGGGCACACTCAATACTTCCTGGTATTTGGTGGGTCATCCCTATTGGAAATCCGGCATCGGTCCGCTCCTGCCACCCGTGTACAGCGACAGTCCGTCTTATTGGGAAGATCCCTTTTGGGTGAACGGACCTACCCCGCAGCTCTGGAGCTCGGGCAGATTATTTTTATTGCAGTGGATTAAGTTTCCTTTCAATCTGCTGAAATTCGTCAAAAGCATCAACGAACTCACCTGCTTTTTTAGCCTTGCGTTGCTTTTCGCCGTGCACCGGATTTTTCTCAGTAAAAAGCTTCCGGAAAGGGATAAACTGCTCGTACTTTCTTTCCTGCTTTTCCCCACAGGCTATTGGCTCATCAACTTTCAGGCCCGATACCTTTGGTACATGCTTCCTTTGTCGATGGTTCTGCTCGGGCAAATTTCTGCCAGGGCAGGCGCTGCGGACAGTCTGCGGAAGTGGCTACCCCTGCTTTGGGTAGTTATCGGGCTAAGTTACTGTGTGGAGCCAGTGTCCGGCCTGAGAAGCATGTTTCGTGAGGGAGAAAGAGAATACACAATGGCGCAACGATTAAAGCAGTTGCATCTGCAGGGAAGTTTTACCAGCAATATTCCCTACGGCCCTGTCACACAACACCTCATGCGCTTAGCCTGGTTTTCGGGCAATGCCTATTATAACCTGCCCGTTGCTGCCAGCCGTGGCGAGCTGCTACAGGAGATGCGCCGTTATCGGGTGAAATATTACTTTCATTATTACGAGGGGGGCTGGAGTATGTTTCAACTCCGAAATGAGCAGGGTAAACCCTATCCTGAAATGACCGGAGACAGCATCAGCGGGCTCAAGGTGTTTATGGTCAACTAATCGTTGCGAGGTCAGCTATTACGGAACAGCAACAATTATTACATTTGCACCCGAATTAAAAAACAAATTCCTTTATGGCTTCAGCAAAAATTCAGCAGCTACTTGGCGACAAGGCTGAGTATTACTTAGGGCACCAATCGAAAACATTTGATAAGTCGCTTTTGCATCTGCCTTCGGCAAATACTATTGACGATGTTTGGGCGACATCCAACCGCAATACACAAACGCTTCGCTCTATCAGCACCCTGCTGAATAACGGACGCCTTTCAGGAACAGGTTATGTTTCCATTCTTCCGGTAGATCAGGGTATCGAACATAGCGCCGGTGCTTCCTTTGCTCCAAATCCAATTTATTTCGATCCGGAAAATATTGTGAAACTGGCAGTGGAAGGGGGTTGTAACGCCGTGGCTTCCACTTATGGCGTACTCGGAGCCGTAGCCCGCAAATACGCGCACAAAATTCCGTTTATCGTTAAGGTAAATCATAACGAGTTTATCTCTTACCCCAACCGCTTCGATCAGATCATGTTTGGCACGATCAAAGATGCATGGAACATGGGAGCCGTTGCCGTGGGAGCAACCATCTATTTCGGTTCTGATGAAAGCGCCCGCCAGATCGTAGAGATTGCAAAGGCTTTTGAATATGCCCACGAGCTGGGTATGGCAACCGTACTTTGGTGTTACCTGCGCAACAGTGCCTTTAAGAAAGATGGCGTGGATTACCATACAGCCGCCGACCTCACCGCACAGGCAAACCATTTGGGCGTAACGATACAAGCCGACATCATCAAGCAAAAATTACCTACCAACAATGGAGGATACCTTGCTATGAACTACGGCAAAACACACAAGAAAGTGTATGACGAGCTTACTACCGATCACCCTATTGATCTTTGCCGTTATCAGGTAGCGAATTGCTACATGGGTCGCGTAGGCTTGATCAACTCGGGTGGAGAAAGCAAAGGCGCCAGCGATATGGCAGAAGCGGTAATGACTGCGGTGGTAAATAAACGTGCCGGTGGTATGGGATTGATCAGCGGTCGTAAAGCTTTCCAGAAGCCGATGAACGAAGGGGTAGAACTGCTGAATACAATTCAGGACGTATATCTCGATAACGGCATCAGCATAGCCTAAAAGACAAATTTTACAGTTTCAGAAGCTGTCCGCTAAGGGCAGCTTTTTTTTGCGCTATACCGCGCGATCGCCGTTCTACGGCCTAAACCACGTTAATTATTTTCTAATAAAACTTGCGCATTTCAGCATCAATTGTTAATTTGGTTTTAATATTCTAAAATCTCACGAATTGAAATTGCTTTTCGTGCGACCCACTTGTTTCAAAATATTGCGCAATATGACAAAGTTTTTCTCGGGTCCTACGTAGAGGATCTTTCTGTTTCCGGACTATAGGACGAAGCCGAAAATCCTTTAACAGAGTAGGCGATTACCCATTTAGTATTTCTTATGTCTAGAAGAATTTTACTTCTTTGCCTTTTGCTTGCCGGCATCGCTTTAAGGGGTGTTGCGCAGGTAGCGGTAACGGTCACCGGCGCAGCCAATACTTCGCCGTCGCTTGCCGCCTCGTACACCGATCTTGCCTCGGCACTTACGGATGTAAATGCCATTACCGCCATGACGGGACCCGTGACCCTGACGCTGGCTGCTGGTGCGGAGACCGCGCCCGCTTCCGGATTTGTTTTGGGCAGTGCAAGCCTCAATGCTGTTTTGAGCAGTACGAACACCCTTACCATTTCAGCAACTCCTGCCACTGTGGTGCTGAATGCTCCTGTAGGTACGTCCACACCGGGAAGCGCTACACCCGACGGCATATTCAAAATCACGGGGGCGGATTATGTAACGATCAGCGGTATCACATTTACCGATGGCAACGCAGCAAATCCGGCAACCATGGAGTTTGGCATCGGTTTGTTTAAACTCGGTGCTACCGATGGCGCACAGAATAATATCATACAGAACTGTACGTTCAATATGCAGCGGATCAACAATGCCACGGGCACTTCCCCTATGGTTGAAGGTTCGGTAGGTATTCTCATCATCAACTCAACCGCTACGACGGCAACAACCGCTATTACGCCCACCGCTGCCAGCGGCACCAACTCCAACAACAAGATTTATGGAAACACGATCAATGGCGGTAACTACGGTATCGTGCTGTCGGGCTATGCTGCGACGGTAGGCTATCCGCTTCCACCACTTGGGGATGTAAACAACGACATTGGAGGTGCAGGATCTGCAAGTGCTACTACCGGCAACACCATTCTCAACTTCGGAGGCGGTGCTGCCACCAACCCTGCCGCGGCCATACGAGCGCTCAACCAATGGGGGCTCAACATCTCAAACAATACGATCAACAACAATAACGGTTCTGGTGTCAACCATGCCACTACGCTCAGGGGCATTTATGGTCAGTCGGGTGCCAGCGCTAACGTAACAATTTCGTACAATCGAATCACTCTGAAATCGTCGGGCACAACATCGGTGATGACGGCGATAGAGAATGTGATCGGGGCAACTGCTGCGTCGAATACCGTTACGATTACCAACAATATTATCGAAAACTGTAGCTATACCACTGCAACTACGGCAACATTCACGGGTATTCTTGCCGGTGCTTCGGCTACGAACCAAGTTGTAAATAACAACTCAATCATTAACAACACACTGGGCAATGCAGGAACGGCATCTGCTGCAATTTTTCAAGGCATCTATGCTTCGGCAAGCTCTACCAATTTTACGGCCAACCAGAATATAATTACCAACAATGCCGTGTTAAACAATTTTGGTACGATGTATTGCGTTCGTGCCAGCACATCTACCCTCAATTACGATCAAAACCTGATTGTCAACAATCGCTTTCCCAACAACACCGGTGCGACCGCCGCAACGGTTTATGGATTTTACGATGGAAGTTCTCCGGTAAATGAAAATTACACCAACAATGTAATAGACAGCCTGTACATCACAGGAAGCAGTACTAGTACCTCTAACAACGTAGCCGGTATTTACAACCTCACTGCAGCGGGTACAAAAGTCTTTACGGGAAACAAAATTTCCAACCTATACTTTTCGAGTTCCAGCACCGGGTATGCTTTTGTAAGCGGTATCCGGAATGCCTATACAACAACGAGCACGATTGCACGCAATAAGCTTTACAATTTGAGTTCCACGGGTGCGACGCCAACGGTTTCGGGGTTGTATCTCGGAAGCTCAACCGGCACTACCTTCAACGTGTATAATAATCTGATCGGAAACCTTAGTACGCCTGCAAGTACGGGTAATAACCTGCACGGAATTTTTTGCGGAAGTGTGGGCTCTATAAACCTGTCCTTTAATACTGTTTATCTCAATGCCACCAGTACGGGAGCCAATTTTTCAAGTTCGGCGGTTTACATGTCTTCAACGGCATCCACAGTAACCCTGCGCAACAATGTGCTGGTGAATCTGTCCACGCCTACGGGTACTGGTATTGCCGCGGCAGTACGAAGGACAGCTACAGCCTTTACCGGTTATAACACAACTTCAAACAATAACAATCTGTATGCAGGAACACCATCGGCAACCAATGTATTGTACTATGATGGTACCAATGCCTATCAAACCATGGCTACCCTGCAACCTGCCTTAACTCCGCGCGAAGCGAATTCATTCTCAGTAGCAGCGAATTTTTTGAGCTTGTCAGGTGCTGCAACAGGCTTCCTTCATATCGATCCGGCTATTTCTACACAACTGGAAAGCGGGGGTATTCCCGTTGCCGGAATTACTGACGATTACGATGGAGACACCCGCAACACAGGTACACCCGATGTTGGTGCAGATGAGTTTATCGGCATTAGCCCGGCGCCATCGTTGTCATCTTTGACAATTGTTCCTTCAACAGCTCAATGCGTTGCCACCTCAAGAAATATTTCGGTCAATGCTTCAACGTTTGGCTTGCCCATTACTTCGGTGACCCTGAACTACAACAATGGCGCTGCCGGAAGTGTTCCCATGACTTTGTTGAGCGGTACGAGCACCAATGGCGTTTGGGTGGGTACAATCCCCGCAGCCTCGCCTGCAGATGCTACAGTAAGTTGGTCAGTAACGGCGGCTGACGGAGTCTATACAACACAGTTAAACGGCAGTTCGTACAAAGATGCCTATCTGGCTAACGCGAGTACTAAGGTCACTTCAAGTGCCGCTACGATCTGTCAGGGAAACGCTGCTAATCTGGCTGTGAGTACCATTAATGGAGTAAACGGAACCGTTACCATGGGTACGGCTACCACCACCATCAGCGGTAATGACGGAAATCCATATCGCTCGGGCAACGGAACGGGGAATCAGATCAGAATTCAACTGCTTTATACGGCAGCCGAGCTTGCAGCACAAGGTCTTGCAGCCGGTGCTATTACCAGTATAGGGCTCACAACCACTTCTTCGACAGGTACGCTGGCCAACTTTAGCATAGCACTCAAACAGACGTCGCAGTCCACCTTAAATACTTCTTTTGATAACAGTGGATTTACAACGGTGTTTACGCAAGCTTCGTTTACGCCTGCGGCGGGTTTGAATACACACACCTTCACCACGCCATTTATTTGGGACGGAGTTTCAAACCTGCTGGTGAATTTCTGTCAGACCAACAGTGTCTCAGGAACCAGTACAGTAAATGCCTACACCCCGGCAGTGTCTTCCAACCTCAACTCTGCTGGTACAACAACAGGTTGCTCAGCTACTACCGGCAATCTGGTGGCAGCAAAACCAATCCTGACTTTTGGCGGCATTGTAGGAACCAATTACACTTCCCAGATAAACTATACCTGGAATACGAGTCAAACTGGTGCCAACATCGCTGTATTACCTGCTGCAACCACGAGCTATTATGCTTCCGGCGTTGACGGCAACGGTTGCAGCGTGCAGTCGGATACGGTAACGGTTTCGGTAAATCCACTGCCAACAGCGCCTTCGGCAACCCCGGGCAGCCAGTGCGGCGCGGGTATTCCCACAGCTTCTGTGGCTTCTACCGCTGGTGTGAATGGTAACGGAACGTTCCTTTGGTATGATGCACCAACAGGTGGTACCCTGCTACAGGGGCCCGCCTATGGTAATGCCTTAAGTACGTATTATCTCAATGATTTTTCTTCGGCTACGCTCACGAATTCCTCAATATCAGGTGCAGCGGCTATCGGTAGCGGTGTGCTTACGCTGCAAACGGCAGCTACAAGTTTGCAAGGCGGCTTCACCGTTAACGCAAGCGGTGCCAACGCTACCCTGTATCAAACTGATTTTGATCTTACACTCACAGCCACCGGTACCTCTATGGCAGATGGTTTCAGCTATAGTTTTGCGGATGATGCCCTCGCAACTACCACCACGCCTACGGCAGAACATGGTAGCGGCAGCAAACTGAGGATCGGTTTCTTCACGTATAATGCTGTCGGCGGTTCGGATGGAAAGGGAATCTACCTGATGTACAATGTTTCTGCTAATTCTGGATATACCAGTGCTACTGCAGGTGTGCTGGCTTATTCAACTGATGTAAGCTGGATACCCACAGCAGCAGGCAGCGTAACTACACATGTAACGGCAAGTATCAATGCTGCAGGTCAGCTTACGCTGATGTTGGGCAGCACCACTATTTTCAACAACGTTCAGCTTCCCGCCGCTTTTCTTTCCGCAAATAAAGCGAACTGGAAGCATGTGTTCAGCAGTCGCAGCGGTGGCGTGGCCGGTGGATTTGGATTGGATAATGTAGAGATAAAGACGAACAACGTAGTGCCAGGTTATACCACCTATTTATCATCGGTGTCTGCGACAGATACCTTCTATGTTTCTGAAATGGGTGTGAATGGTTGTGAAAGCCAGCGCACTCCGGTAATCGTAAACGTTACGCAACCGGACGCGATCACAGCTTCTACCTCTACTAGTCCTGCTTGTGCCAACAGTCCGGTGAATTTAAGCGTTGCGCAAACCGGTACTACCAATACTTATGTTTATACATGGACGGCTTCACCAGCTACAGGTAGCGGCATCCCCTCCGGTAGTGTTTCAGGACAAAATATTTCCGTGACCCCTACCGCCGCAGGTACTTATCTCTATACAGTTGCCGCATATGATGCAACACTCGGTTGCAATACGTCGAGCAATGTATCAGTAACGGTAAACGGCTTGCCTGCTGCTCCAGCAGTTACACCGGCAAGCGCTCAGTTGTGCCCTGGTGGTATTCAGATGCTTACGGTCAATACCGTTGCACAATACGACTTCGGAACGCAGGCGGCGCAAAACAGTGCATCGACAACAGCGACAGGTTATCCCGCGCCATATACAGTTTATTATGGCGGTCAGCGGATGCAAATGTTGATCACCGCTGCTGAACTCACCGCTTCGGGATATAAAGCGGGTTCGCAGTTTACAAGCGTTCAGTTTCCGGTCGTTTCACTGGGGAGCAACTGGGGTACAACCCTTACCGGTCTTACTGATTTTCAGATGAGTATCGGAGCCACCTCGCTTACATCCATCAGCGCCTTCCAGACAGGTTTGACCCAAGTTGTTGCTCCGTCAGTTTTTGTTCCGGTGGTGGGTTATACGAACACTCATACCTTCGGTGCTCCGTTTACCTGGGATGGCACGAGCAATATCATTCTCGAAACCACTTTCTCCAACAACATCTCGGGGGCTACCAATGACCTGGTGACACAATACAATTCTCCAACGGCTTATCAAAGCACTATAGTTTATCGCGCCGACGGTGTTACTTCCGCGGCCGCGGCTGCTGCAACTACTGTAAGTTTTTCTTACAATGCACGTCCCGACTTTAAACTGAATGGAACAAACCCCGGAGCTACATGGTCTCCGGCTTCCGGATTATACACCGATGCTTCAGCAACTATTCCCTACACGAGCGGGACAAAGGACACCTTGTATGCAAAGCCGACAACTTCAACAAATTATGTGGCGACAGTGACCAATGCTGCGGGCTGCACGGCAGGTACTACAACTCCCGTACAAGTTAACGGACCTTCAGTAGCGGCAGATGCCAGTGCAACGACCACTTGTTCGGGAACATCTGTTAATCTGAATACTTACGTATTGAAGGAAGATTTTAACGGTGCCGCAAATGGCTGGGTTGCCGGTAATAACTCTACAGGTGGAACTGCTGCCAATGCAGCGTGGACACAGCAAAGCAGTCCCTATGTATATGCCAGTTCGGCTACATTTATCAGCAACGATAATTCATCATTCTATATCAGCAATAGCGATGCCCAGGGTTCGGGTGGAAGCACAAATACAACATTACGGTCGCCTTCGTTCAGCACTGTGGGCATGACCTCACTAAATCTTGATTTCTACCACTATTTCCGTTCGCTCAGTGATAGCGCCATCGTAGAAGCGTCAAACGATGGAGTGAACTGGACCATTGTTCAGGCATTTACCTCTACACAGGGAAGCGGCAGTGCTTTTTCACCCGCCACAGTAAATCTGAACAGCTTTATCGGTTATCCTTCCGTATCGGTTCGCTTCCGTTACCATTCCGCATATGGATGGTACTGGGCCCTCGACAATGTGAAAGTGTCGGGCATCTCAACCCATACCTTTGCCTGGACTTCAACACCTTCTGGTTTCAGTTCTTCAGCACAAAATCCTGTAGGGGTAACGCCAACAGATACGACAACCTATACTGTGGTAGTGACCGATGGAAACAGTTGTATGGATTCTGCAAGTGTGGTGGTAAATGTGCAACCTCCCATCGCGGGCAACACCATTGGTAGTTCACAAACTATTTGCAGTGGCTCTACGCCATCCGCACTTACAGGCGCTACGCCTACCGGTGGTAACGGAAGCTACCAATATACCTGGGAGCTCAGCACTACGGGTGCACTTTCCGGCTATGCACCAGCGCCCGGTGTAAACAATGCCAGCGGCTATGTCCCCGGTGTATTGACGGCAGATGCATGGTATCGGAGAGTGGTAGTATCGGGCACCTGCTCTGATACTTCTGCTGTGATCGCGATTACCGTAACTCCGGGAATCACTAATAACAATATTGCTTCCAGCCAGTCTGTATGCGCGGGTTCAATACCAGCTCAGCTCACCGGCTCAGCACCCTCCGGCGCAGGAGGCACTTATACGTACACCTGGTTAAGTAGTACCACGAGCGCTACTACGGGCTATGCGTCGGCAGCAGGCAGCAATAGTAACAATGATTACACACCGGGTACCGCCACCACCACCACATGGTACAAGCGTGTTGCTATGTCCGGCACTTGTTCTGACACTTCGGCCTCGCTGGTGATATCCGTATCTCAGCCCATAACCGGAAATACCATCGCATCCTCGCAGTCCATTTGTGCCGGTACGGTTGCCGCTCCGCTTACGGGTAGCATCACAGGTTTGTATGAAGACTTTAACGGGTTAACGTCCACTACAGGACTTACCACAGCTACACTCCCTTCAGGCTGGACCATGACACAGAATTCAGGTAACCTAGTGACGGGCTACAATGGAAACAGCTATGGAAGAGCCGCGCCCAACGGTGCGATACGTGTAAATAACTACAGTGTGGGATCGGGCAATGTTGCCAAAATTGATTCCAAAGTATTCGGTCCGACGGTTTCGGGTGATAGCTTGCGCTTTGACGTCGCTTATGGCGCTTACGAAGACGGATTTGGCCCCTATGTGGATACCATGCGTATCTATACTTCCTCCGGTTCGGGCTATACTCTGCTTAAGGAATATCGGACAGGGTTGAATATTGATACCCTGGGAGACGGCATCAACACGGCAGCATTTTCTACAGCAGGATTTGCCCCTACTGCAACACAGTGGACACGTAAGAAAGTGGCACTGCCTACCGGAACCACGAATGTTCGTTTCGAGTTTGCCTCGGGCTTCGGAAACCGGATGTATCTGGACCGCGTGCAGGCAGATAGCGCTTCTTTCACTTGGTTGAGCAGTACTACGAGCGCCATCAGTGGATTTGCAGCAGCAAGCGGCACCAACACTAACTCAGGATATGCGCCGGGAGCAATTGCCCAAACCACCTGGTACAAGCGTGTGGCTAATACCGGAACGGCGTGTGGCAGCGACACTTCAAATACTGTAGTCGTAAATGTCTCAGCTCCGATTACAGGCAATACCATCGGCACCGCACAAACTATCTGTTCGGGCAGTGCACCAACACCTTTGACCGGATCTTTGGCGGGTATCAACGAAGACATGAACGGCATTACCAGCACTGCGGGACTCACTACCGCAGGCTTGCCGGCAGGTTGGACCATGACCCTTAATCAAAATAATCTGGTGACAGGATTCAATACGAACAGCTACGGACGTGCAGGAACCGCGGGTGCTATTCGGGTGGACAATTACAATGTAGGCGTGGGTAACACAGCACAAATGGATACTAAAGCCTTCGGGCCTTCTTTATCCGGCGACAGTCTGCGGTTTGATATTGCCTATGGAGGATATGATGATGCTTTCGGTCCTTACACGGATACGCTTAGGATTTATACCACAAATGGTGGCGGCTACACGTTGCTCAAACAATATATCTCAGGTTTGGTGCTGGACACTTCAGTGAACGGAATCACTACCGCTAACTTTACGTCTTCAGGATTTGTGCCTACAGCAACCCAATGGACAAACAAGAGGCTTGCCTTACCATTGGGTACTACCCATGTGCGTTTTGAATTTGCATCCGGTTTTGGAAACAGAATGTATCTCGACAGAATTCAGACGGACAGCGCAATGTTTACGTGGTTGGCCAGTACT
>OFTY01000510.1_pt1 | contig 26681 bp, 22 predicted proteins | sample 1775061 | NCBI WGS metagenome assembly OFTY01 (sample SAMN08195773, study PRJEB24354) | sludge metagenome | isolation source: sludge from phenol fed wastewater aerobic bioreactor B | place: India: Nagpur | collected 2016-09-16 | reverse complement strand
CAACAGTTGGGAACGGAGATCATTTCTGCGGACTCCCGCCAGTGCTACCGTGAGCTGAGTATCGGCACCGCTAAGCCCGATCCTGCTGAATTGGCCGCTGTACGGCATTATTTCATCAACTCCCATTTCGTTAAAGAAGAAGTGAACGCTGCGATGTATGAGCAGCTGGCCCTGCAATATGCTGCGGAAATCTTCAGTCGTCATTCCGTAGCAGTACTGACCGGAGGAACCGGCCTCTATATCCGCGCCTTTCTTGAAGGTATGGATCAGGCGCCGCCGGTACCGCCGGAGATCCGCACCGGAGTGCGTGAGGGATATGCAGAAAAAGGATTATCCTGGCTGCAGGAAACCCTCCGCCAGCGGGACCCTGCCTTCTACGCCACGGCCGAGACCCAAAACCCGCAACGTCTCATGCGTGCGCTCGAGATACTGGAAGCTACCGGACAATCCATTACCGCATTCCGGACTGCAATTCCGCAACCCCGCAATGTTTCCGTTATCAAAATAGGATTGGAACTTCCCAAACCGATGTTGCATGATAATATTCACCGCCGTGTAGATGCCATGATGGAAGCGGGACTGGTGGAAGAAGTCCGTGCGGTGGCGCCCTATCGCCACCACAATGCGTTGCAGACGGTCGGCTACGCGGAAATCTTCGGGTATCTTGACGGGAAAACAAGCCTCCCCGAAGCCGTTGACGCCATCAAAACCCATACCCGCCAATATGCGAAACGGCAGCTGACCTGGTTTCGGCGGGAGCCCGATATGCATTGGTTTGATGCGCGGGAAGGAGCGAAATTGCAGGAATGGCTCGCGCAGCAAATGGTATGAAAAAAGGGGAAGCACTTTCGTACTGTCCTCTTTGTATTTTCATCAATATTGATCCCTAGAATTTGAAACCTACGCTCATCATCACTGCTCCGCCGGAAGCGTCTACGGATGCGCTGGAATAAGCTGCTTCCTTCAGCGTGTAAGGCGTGTACCGATCTTTTTGCAATGTATGTACATAGGTCAGGTCTGCATAAAAGCCTTTGTTCCGGTATCCGAGGCCGCCGCTGATCTTCTTCATGCTGGCGTCCACACTGGAGCTTTTGTAGGGGTTGCCGTAATAGGCAAAACCCGCGCGTACCGCCAGTACCGTGAATTTCAACTCGCCGCCCACACGCACGTTCACGGCTCCCTGGTACAGGTTGCTGATGGAATTGTTCAGGCGGGTTGCAAGGGCGCGGTCGTCCTGTGAGCCGCTCTTGTTAAAAGAGTATTTCATGGCGGCATAGTTCACATATTCCACATCAGCCGTAATGAAACCTTTCTGCTTGCTTACGTCTTCATGGGTGCCGAAGATGTAAGAGCCGCTGGCCAAAGCGCGCCAGGGGGTGCGGAGGTTGTATTCATATTCTACAGGAAGGCCGTTGGTAAGGTCTTCTGTATTCTGGTAACGCTCGCTTTTGCCATCCGGTTGGTAGTTCTCGGTGTTAACGAGCACAGTGGCAGTGGAGGCATCCTTCAGTCCCAGCCAGGTAGGAGTGTGGAAACCCAGGCCCAGCCTGATATTGGGAGAGGGTGCGTAAATAGCCCCCAGTTTGGCATTGAAGCCCACCGCATCTGTTTTCAGGCGGTCAGTGTGTTCGAAGAAAGCGAATTCGTTATTCTTGTCCCCGGACAGGTCATCTTCCCCGAAAGTGCGTACCCGCTCATAGTGCAGGGTGGGGAAGTTGAGAGAGAGGCCGAGGTAAAGTTTGTCGTCATAATTGGAACCGAGCCCCAGGGATACCTCTCTATATCCGCCTTTCTCCGACACCTGGTCCTGTTGCAGGATACCGCCCGGATTGGTGGGATTCACGCTGGTGAAATAGTTCTGCAACACACCATTCGTGATCTTCGCATCTATCAGGTAGGTGTTGAAAGCAAGGCTGGCACCCAGCGGATCGAATTCCGCGGCTGTGTTCAGGGGCACCATGGTACCACCTTTGTTATTCAGGCGTTCCACCCAGCGATCAGTGTAGCTTGTACGGGTATTTACCCCTTTGATATAAAGCTTGTTATTAAAGTCCGCGAGCCGATTGTAGTCGATAGAGAAAGCCACATTGCGCCATTTGGAATTCCCGTGGGTAGGCATCCCAAACACAATGCCGGCATTTCCCATCATGAATCCGCTCTTCTGTTCGTCCGTAGCTGTTCCCAGGTAATTGTATTTATTGGTGCGAAAGAAAAAGCCGGGTGTGATCACTACTTCGCTGGTCCTGAAAAAGCCTAGTCCCGCGGGGTTTACATGTGTTGACGTGATGTCTCCGCCCAGCGATCCCGCGGCACCGCCGATAGCCTGGGTACGGGCCGTTCCGCCTGTCGTAAGCCGACTGTAACGTAAAGCGTCCAGTTCGTCCTGCGCCCAGGCATGGGCGGATACACCTAGGGCTATCAAAAGAAATGTGATTCTTTTATTCATCTTAAAAACAGTATGGTGATAAATGAGTACTTTTTGCTGAAGGGACAGGGTTTTAAAAGGAATGATCAACTGTGGACCACATTCGTGACCCTTCAATTGATCATTCCGTTGTTATTGTCAACCCCCTCTGGGGAAAGATCTGGACGGTGAACCACCTCCGTGTTTGGCGGGCGGGCTGCGGGGCGCACTGCTCGGGAAAGAACGTTGCGGAGCGCTGCGCTCGGGGGCCGGAGCCCGGTAAACCGGCTGTTCCTGACGTACAGGCGGCGGAGACGGACGCTCTGAACGATCAAACGTTCTTCTCGGTGTATTATCCGAAGGCTGAGTAACCGGGCGTTCAGATGGTGCACGGTCAAACGTTCTTCTTGGTGTATAGTTCGGCTGGTTACCATTGCCCGGTTGAACGGAAGGACGCTCGGACGGAGCGCGGTCAAATACCCTTCTCGGCATACCGGTGTTACCGTTGCCGGTATTCGGCACGGTCCGGTCCCTCGTACCGTCAAACACCCTTCTCGGGGCAGAGCCGCTCGTATTGGGCGTAGGCGCTACGTAGTTGCCGTTATTGAATACGCGGGAGTAGGAGGAACCTCTCGGACCCCAAGAGTTGGCCGGACGCGGCTGCGCATAATAATATCCGCTTCCGTGGCCATACCAGCCCGGATAATATCCGGGATAATAGCTGCCATACCAGCCGCTATTCCAGGGATAGCCATAGTATCCGTAAGGAGAACCCCATCCGCCGCCATACCAGCTGTTCCAGCCCCAGGGATTATATCCCCCACCCCAGCTAAGACCGAAACTCAGGGAAGGACCCCAGTAAGAACCCCATCCCCAGCGATTGCCGAAGCCGTAGTAATTGTTGACGTAAACGCTCGGACTGTAATAATCGTCGAAATAATAACCATCCCAGTAGTTACCATTGTAGCCCCTGCTGAAACGATCGATCCGGCGGGCATAATCATAGCGTTCCTCGTCTTCGTTCTGATACGTCACATAGTTATTGCCATTGTCATCATACGTTTCTTCCAGGTTGCTGGCTCGCGTACTTCTGGCTGTGTTATTGGCGTAAACTCTTTCCCTTGCCGGTGAATAATACACATCATCCGGCGTTTGCGATGTTTTATATGCTGAAGAGCAGCTGCTTAACACGAGCAGCGCGGCGACAGCACTATATATCATAGGTTTCATCTGATGATGTTTAGATTAACAATGTAAATTTACTCAATTTAAACGAAATTTATCGTTGAAAGATGCCCCGCACACAGCGTTTTATTATCTTCGCACACCCGGTGAAGGGTTTGCACTTTCCAACGTGGTTTTGTGGCGATTTCCGTATACGTTTCGTATTATTACAAGAACAAATATTGCGCCAATAAATTGTGCCGGAAGCCCTGTTTTATCAAGGTTTCTGGCGAATGGTAACTGTAGCGGATAAACGGAATTAAAGCAGACTTAACCAGCTGTTTAACAATTGATTAGGAAATCGCTTCAGCGGGATAAACGAAAAAAGAAAAAAGTTAATATGAGTAAAGAGATTACAGCTCGTTCACAGGATTATGCGCAATGGTACAATGATCTTGTCCTGAAAGGTGGTTTGGCCGATTATTCTCCCGTTCGTGGATGTATGGTCATCAAACCCTATGGGTTCTCCCTCTGGGAGAACATGCGGGATGTGCTGGACCGGATGTTCAAGGAAACCGGCCACCAAAACGCCTACTTCCCTCTCCTTATCCCAAAGAGCTTCTTCAGCAAGGAGGCTTCCCACGTGGACGGATTTGCGAAGGAATGCGCAGTGGTAACACACTATCGCCTGAAAAATGACCCGGACGGCAAGGGCGTGGTGGTGGACCCGGAAGCGAAGCTGGAGGAAGAGCTTATCATTCGTCCTACTTCTGAAACCATTATCTGGAATACGTATAAAGACTGGATCCAGTCGTACCGCGACCTGCCCCTCCTGATTAATCAATGGGCCAACGTGTTGCGCTGGGAAATGCGTACCCGCCTTTTCCTCCGCACCGCCGAATTCCTCTGGCAGGAAGGCCATACCGCGCACGCCACATCAGAAGAGGCTGTGGAGGAGACCCGCCGCATGCTGGACGTGTACGCGGATTTCGTGGAGAATTACATGGCCGTGCCAGTGATCAAAGGGGTGAAAACACCCTCCGAAAGATTTGCCGGCGCAGTGGACACCTATTGCATAGAAGCCCTCATGTCCGACGGGAAAGCCCTGCAGGCAGGAACTTCCCACTTCCTCGGTCAGAACTTCGCCAAAGCGTTCGATGTGCAATTCTCCAACAAGGAAAATAAACTGGATTACGTATGGGCTACCTCCTGGGGCGTATCCACCCGTCTGGTAGGCGCGCTCGTAATGGCGCACAGCGATGATGACGGCCTTATACTGCCACCCCGTATTTCACCGTTACAGGTGGTAATAGTGCCCATCTACAAAGGCAATGATCAGAAAAGCGCGATTGACGGGAAAGTAGAGGTCATCGTGCAGGAGCTGAAAGCAGCCGGCATCCGCGTAAAATACGACGACAGTGACAATGCCCGCCCGGGATGGAAGTTCGCCGAATATGAAATGAAAGGTGTGCCCGTGCGTATCGCTATCGGCGCAAGGGACCTGGAAAATAACGTTGCGGAAGTGGCAAGAAGGGACACCAAAGAAAAATCCAGCCTTTCTCTTGACGGTATTGCCGGAAACATCGTAAAATTGCTGGAAGAGATCCAGCAGCATCTGTATGATAAGGCACTCGCTTTCCGTAAAGAACATATCACGGAAGTGGATACCTGGGAAACATTCGAGAAAACGCTGGATGAAAAAGGAGGTTTTGTGTCCGCACACTGGGACGGTACTGCGGAAACAGAGGCCGCCATCAAGGAACGCACCAAAGCGACCATCCGCTGTATCCCCCTGAACAACCCGCAGGAAGCCGGTACTTGCATACTTACCGGCAAGCCTTCCAAAGAAAGGGTTTTGTTTGCGAGGGCCTATTAATACAAGCTTACTATTCAGACAGTCATCGTTGATGCGAGCCATCCGTTACATAGCAGTATTGCTTTTTTACCTGGTCTTTTCCCGTTCTGCAACCGCACAGGGCCTGGTGATCCGCAATTACAATGTAAAGGATGGGCTTGCCAACGCTACCGTATATAGTGTTGTGCAGGATTCGGAAGGTTTCGTGTGGTTTGCCACACCCACCGGCGTCAGCAAATTCGACGGGAAACGCTTCCGTAACTACACCAAGAAAGATGGTCTTACCGATAACGATGTGGTAAGACTGGCGGCGGATTCCCGAGGGCGCATCTGGTTCTTCACCTACAACGGAAAGCCCTCGTTCTATTTCCGGCATTTTGTGCATAATGAAGACAATGATACCAGTCTTCACTTCAACAGCCGGAGCCAGTACATGCTAAATGCGTTTGAGAGCAGGAAGGAACGGACCGCACTCGTCTGGTTCCTGAACACGGCCGGCAACGTTATCAAATACAACGGCCGCCAGACGACCTATGAAAAGGCCGGCGCCAAACCCACAGACGTCTACTGGTTCCTTAGCAACGATACCATCTTCCGCCCCCTCCAGCGTTATTTCAGTCTTCCCGGGATAAAAGACAGCAATAATGTCACGCAGAAGATCTTCCTTACCACCATTTACCCGGTGCAGGAAACCGAGTTTGCCGACAGGGTGCGAAAACAGCCTGTAGTGATCGCGGATAATGTGCTGTATTCCTATACCCGCAAAGACGTGATCCCTTTTTTCCGGGGGCATGACTGGGGGATTCATGAAGAAATCAGCAGCATGTGTATCGAACATGATAATCTCTGGGTAGGCACACAGCGCGGTTTGTATCTTATCCGCGATTTTTTCAGGGGAGAGCGGAAGCTTAGTAAGCTGCTCGATAATCATTACGTAACCGGCATTCTCAATGACCGGGATGGTAATATCTGGATCACTACTTATGGGGACGGGGTATATCACATCCCTTTCAAGAATTTCTATTTCGGTTATCTGGACAATACCAATGGTCTTTATTCTCACTCCGTTTACAGCGTTTACAAAGATCCGCGCAACGGTTTCCTGTATATCGGGGAGAACGCCGGAGCGCTGAATACGCTTGACAACCGTGGGCATATGTTGCGGCATGGGCTGGATTCCATCGCCGGCAGGAACAGGGTTTTTGGCATATTACCGATGCCGAAAGGAGATGAAGTGGTGATCGGTACGGATAATGCTATTTATCAGTATTCCCCGGCTTTGAGAGCACCTCGCCGGATACTGGGCATGAAGGCCATCAAGGATATGGACATCACACCCGCCGGTAAAATAAGGGTGGTGACGAACAACAAGCTGTTAAGCGTGAATGACGGAAGAACGATAGACCTCAGCAGCCTGGATGTCATTATCACATCCGTTTCCTGCATCAACGATTCCGCTTATTACCTGGGCACCAGCAATGGACTGTATTTCGGTGTGGGCAATCATATGCCTTTTCCCATGCAGCAGGATGCCCGTATGAGTCAGAGTATCAAAGACATGCAATGGATAGAGGGATACCTTTGGGTAGGAACCAGCGATCAGGGGATATTTGTATTGAAAGACAATAAAGTGATCCGTCACTTCCGGTCCAACGATCATCTTATCAGCGATATCTGCCAGCAGCTGTACTATGACGGTCAGGGCAGATTATATGACGCCACTAACCGGGGGATTTCCGAGATCGATACGAAAACCCTCACCCTGCGGCGCAATTTTACTTCCAATGACGGCCTCATGAGCGATGATATACGCGGTGTCTGCCATTTCAGGGATACGCTGTATGTAGCCACTTCCAACGGATTGTGCTATTTCTCCAGGGACCATCTGCCCGTTGACACCATACCGCCGAATGTATATCTCAATGCCATCCGGTATGGCGACAGTACTTTCCCGGCCCGTTCCTATTTCGAGCACCGGTATGAGCGGGGAAGCACCTTTGAGGTAGAGTTCGGGGCCATTGCCTTTGATCTGCCGGACCTCGTGGAATACCAGTACAACTTTTCCAATGACACCGTCGGCGGATGGGTCACCACCATGAGCAATATCGTTCCATATCCCAAACTGCAGCCCGGAGAGTACAAACTGCAGATCAGGGCCCGCAAGTATAAGAGCGACTGGAGCCGGCCTGTAGAGATGCGGATCTCCATCCTGCCGCAATGGTATCAGGAGTGGTGGGCCCGGGGCATCCTCGTGCTGCTGGGTTTGCTGGCCATTCTGGCGATCCTGCGGTACATTATCGGGCGGATCAAGGGCGGAGAGAAAAGGAAGACCGAATATAACCGGCGGATCGCGGAGCTGGAGGCCAAGGCGCTCACCAACCAGATGAATCCGCATTTCATCTTCAATTCCCTCAACTCCGTACAACATCTCATCCTCGAAAAAGAGGAGAAACAGGCGCTCAATTTCCTCGCGGATTTTGCCACGCTCATGCGGCAGATGCTGAATAATTCCAGGAAATCGTATATTTCACTGGAAGACGAGATCGCTTTCCTGGCGCGGTACCTGGACCTGGAAAAGATCCGTTTCGCCAATTCCTTCGTATATCGGTTTGAAATGAGCGAGGAGTTGCGGGAATACACCATTTACATTCCGCCCATGCTCATCCAGCCCATTCTCGAGAATGCCATCAAGCACGGTCTCGCCCCTAAGAACGGGAGCGGGCATCTGCTGGTGCGGCTCGAAATACGGGAAGATCTGCTGTATTGCGCTGTAGACGACGATGGAATAGGCTGGGAGCATGCCAATAATATTAAGAGCGGCAAACTCGCTAAACATGAATCCACCGCGCTGAGCGTGATCAGAGAAAGGCTCCAGATTATTAAATCTTTTAATGGAAGCGTTGGAAAGTTGGAAATTATTGATAAATTTAAGTCTGGATTCGGCAACAAGGAAGGTACCTTGGTTGAAATCCTGATTCCCATTGTAAAGATGTTATGAGTATTATTAAAGCTGCCATTGTTGACGACGAGGTGCGCAACATACATATCCTGCGAAACATTCTGGAAAATTATTGTAAGGATGTAAAAGTGATAGGCGAAGCACAAAATATCCATGAGGCCGCGGAAATGATCAAGAATAACCCTATTGATGTATTGTTCCTGGATATTGAAATGCCCCCCCATAACGGTTTTCAGTTATTGGAAATGTTTCCTGTCCTTAACTTCGAAGTAATTTTCATCACTGCTTTCCAGGAGTATGCGCTTCAGGCTATCAAGTTTGCAGCACTCGATTATTTGCTCAAACCTATCAAGGTGAGTGAGGTGGAAGACGCATTGGAAAAGGTGAAGCGGAGTAAGAAAGGCCGGTTGAACGAACTGGCGTCTATTCTGAAGGATTATGTGAAGAATAATGATAATGCGTTTTCGAAGATCGTGATACCGGTGAATGATGGGTATAATGTGATTGATCTCAAGGACATTATCTATTGTGAGGCTTTTGACAGTTACACGAAGATTCAGCTGATCAACAACGTTTCCCATCTGATCTCCAAGTCCCTGAAGGAGTATGAAGAGATGCTGTCGGACAAGGGGTTCTACCGCGTTCACAAATCTTTCCTGATCAATATCCACCATATCGTCAAGATCATCAAGGGTTTAGGTACAGCCGTGATCATGAGCGACCAGAAAAATATACCGATTTCATCCCGCAAAAAGGACGAATTTTTCACCCAGTTGAAGGGTGTTATCAACCTTTAGTATTACTTTCTCCCCCGCCATTTACACCTAACTTATCTTTTTTCACGGCAGCTTTATCATCGTTAACGAGCAATTTCTTGGCGTTTACCAACTCGTACAACGGCGGTAGGGCAGATAGTCCTACATTTAGTATAGGGTTTTCATAGGATATATGGTCATTGCTGTGAGCCTTTACAATGATGGCCATTATAAGCCCTCCGATTCCGGAGGGCTTTTTCAATTAACTAAGAAGGCCTCCCGGGAAGCGGGAAGCCTTCTATCCTAACCTATAAAACCTATATGAAAACACTTGTTGGTCGCATGCTTAAAAAGCTACGCTGCCGGTACTGCCCATGTCCAGATCGTAGTAGTAGATGTTGGAATAGCGGTCTGTAGGATAAAACCCTTCCAGCCGTACCGCCTTCTTTCCATGCAGGGCGCTTTTCAGCTCTTCTACCGTCCGGATCTTCACGCTGCCTGCTTTCAGGATCACGAAGCTGGGCTTCATACTGGTTTGCTTTTTGATAAGACCGCTGCTGATACCGCTTACGATTACTCCGCCTTCAATACCCATATCATAGGCAGCGTCTTTCCTCAATGTATTGAAATCAGCCCCCAGGTAATCGAGCACACTCATCTTTACAATTCCCGTATTCCCGTCGAGGTTCTTCAGGACTGCGCTGGCGGTGTACTCTTTGTTGTTGCGCATATAATTAATGCTCACTTTATCACCTGGCTTGTATCGGCTGATCTGTTCCATTAACTCGGGAACAGACGAGGTAGCTACGCCATTTATTTTGGTAATAATATCTCCTTCTTTGATGCCTGCTGCGGCTGCCGCGCCGGTGGCAGGTACACCCAGTACCTTGATGCCTTCCATGTCGCGGGAAATGTTCATGTCTTTCAGTTCCCTGTCCGTCAGGCGGGAAGGGTCATTGTATTCGATGCCAAGATAAGCCCGCTGCACATTTCCGAACCGCATCAGGTCGTTCACCACTTTCTTCACCAGGTTCACCGGGATGGCGTAGGAATATCCTGCGTAAGCGCCGGTGGGCGAAGCAATGGCGGAGTTGATACCGATCAGCTCGCCGGCTGTATTGATCAGGGCGCCCCCGCTGTTTCCCTGGTTTACCGCCGCATCCGTCTGGATGAAGGATTCGATGGCTGACCTGCGGCTGCGGTTGATGCCGATGGAGCGTGATTTCGCGCTCACGATCCCCGCCGTTACCGTGGTTTCCAGGTTAAGCGGGTAACCTACCGCCAGCACCCATTGACCTACCTGCACGTCGTCAGAATTTCCGTAAAGCAGGTAAGGCAGGCCCCTGGCGTTTATCTTGATCACTGCCAGGTCCGTATTGGGATCGGTGGCTACCACCTTAGCCGTGAATGACTTATTATTGCTAAGCGTCACGGAGATTTCGTCTGCATCATCCACCACGTGATTATTCGTTACGATGTACCCGTCGTCCGCTATCAGCACCCCTGAACCGGAGGCCATCTGCGCGGGTGAATAGTACTTTCGTCCGCCTTCATCATCTAGTTGATCTCCAAAGAACTCTTCCAGCAGGCTTCTCCGCTTTTGCAGATTATTATCCAGCTGCCGGGGATTGATCTTCGTTTTGATGTGCACTACGGCCGGTGTGCCGATCCTGGCCGCCTGCTGAAAATCCGTAGGCGGCGTGATGTTCCCATTGGAAACGGTACCGGGCATGTAGTGGGTATAGTTCACAGGTGTATAATCTGATCCGTTCTGATAGGGACCCTCCCGCTTTGGCTGGAAATATTTGTTGTACACAAATATGCTGGCAAAAGCGGTGGCTGCGCTGATAAGAACGGTGGCCGCAACTTGCTTGAATTTCATATTTGCAATTGGTTTAAAAGGGTTAAAATGATAAAAGGATTACGCTCAAAACCCATCATCAATTTACGTGCCTTTGCATACAAATTTAACGCTGGCACCATAATATACGTTATAACACGGAAGTATTTAACAGATTTTTATGGCATTCGTTAAAAGCTCCTTAAATAGAACGGTTGGGGCGGATTTTCAGTGTGTATCCACCTGTCAGAATAACAAAACAGGATGTCATTTTGTTAGAGCGCCTGCAGGAATGCCACGGTATCTACGCCGTCTGCGTAATCCATGAGGGACGGGCGTTGTGCCTGTCCGAACGGGATAGCGTTGCGCGCTACAATGCACTGCAGGTCTTCCTGTTGCGCAAGCTTTTCTTCCAGTTCTTCCCGATGCCGGTAGAAGCCGTAATGCAGTACACTGAGCGGGGAGAAGAGTGCTTCATGTTCCTGCAGCAGCACAGTACCGTTGGTGAGATAAGGAGAGGTGTTGAGCAGGAAGAGGGCGAGATTGTAATCGTAATTGTTCTTGTATTTGTGATGATCGGCGAATTGATCGTATTTTTTGAGGGCGTCGAGCAGGCGGGTGAAATCATATCCCTCCGGCACAAACACCTTGGTCACATTCCGGCATCCAAGCCCGAAATACTGCATCACATCATCGGCGAGAGCAGAGAGCTCTTCGGGTGTTTCGTGCCCGTCCAGCACCGCTACGGAAGTGCGGTTGCGGCGGATGATATGCGGGTATTTCGCGAAGTAGTAATGGAAGTAACGGGCGGAATTATTGCTGCCGGTGGCGATGTAGGCATCGCAATCCTTCAGTACTTCCTGTATGGTAGTGTCTTCCGCTGTTTCAGGATACCAGGTCTGTAGTTGACGGAGGAGGTGAGGCAGGAGGATATTGTCTTTGGAAGATAACTTGATGCGGATATCATGTCCGCTGAGGAAACCTGCCAGCCAGTCGTGGAACCCTACCAGAGGAATATTCCCTGCGGCTACGATCCCTACTTTTTTGCGTTGGGTCGGGTGACCGAATGCGGGATAGGATTGAAGCCAGTGGGTGAGGGCGTTCCGCTGCAGGAAATGTTCGCTGATATTACGGAGCGCCAGATCAATGAATTCCGGGGTGAACCAGCCATTGTGCACATAAGCCTGCTGCTTTGCAGTCTGAAGGGCATCCTGTTCCGCTACTGTGCCTGCTCCGCTTAAATATGCACCCAGGCGCTCCAGCGCCGCCAATTTTTGCGATAATTCCATCATTTCCCCGAAATAAATTGAGTATTTAAATTGAAGATATTCTATTTTTGGTGCAAAATTAATGGCTTACATCCTAAACAAAAAGTTTACAATATGGCAATTAAGATAACAGACGAATGTATCAACTGCGGCGCTTGTGAGCCCGAATGCCCGAATAATGCCATTTATGAAGGCGGTGTGGAATGGGCGATAGCCGACGGCACAACAGTAAAAGGAAGCTATACCCTGATGGACGGATCTTCTATAGACGCGGACCAGCGCAATGCCCCCATCAGTGTAGATACATACTATATTGTACCCAATAAATGCACGGAATGCCAGGGGTTCCATGAAGAGCCCCAGTGTGCCGCCGTTTGCCCGGTGGACTGCTGCGTGCCGGATGAAATGTACCAGGAAACCGTGGATGAGCTGATGGCCAAGAAGGCAAGGCTCCACATTTAAATTCCGGTTCAAAAAGTTCAAAGTTGAAATAATTGTAGAAAAAGGAAGTACCTGCCTTGTTGGGTCTTCCTTTTTTATTTTTTACTTTTAATTTTTAACTGTTTTCAGATAGCGACCATGAAGAAAAATATAGCCCTGGTAGCCGGCGGATATTCCGGAGAATATGTGATATCCGTACAAAGCGCGGAAGTAATTGAGAAGAACATTGATGCGGCCCTGTACAATGTGTACAAGATCATCATCACAAAAGAAGAATGGCATCATACTGCACCGGACGGTACGGTACATGCTGTGGACAAGAATGATTTCAGTCTCCGTATCGGAGGAAAACACATCACCTTCGATGCGGTTTTCATCGGGATACATGGTACGCCGGGAGAAGACGGTCGCCTGCAGGGATATTTCGAAATGTTGGGCATCCCCTGCACCAGTTGCGGCATGGTCACTTCCGCGCTCACTTTCAACAAAAGTTATTGCAATAAAGTGGTGGCGGCGCTGAATGTCGTGAATGTGAGCCGCTCGGAGCACATCTTCCGTAACCAGCCATATGATAAAACGGCCATCCTGCAACAACTTCGTTTACCCGTTTTCGTTAAGCCGGCCGAAGGTGGCAGCAGCATCGGGATGAGCAAGGTGAACAAGGCGGAAGAACTGGAAGCGGCTATTGAAAAGGCTTTCCGGGAAGACGGCCAGATATTGATCGAGGAGTTTGTAAAGGGCACCGAGGTCACCTGCGGTCTTTTCTTCGCCGGGGGGCAGCTGCATACGCTGCCGTTGACGGAGATACGCAGCAGCAAGGAATTCTTTGATTATGAAGCGAAATACACCCCGGGCGTTACCAATGAGGTGACCCCCGCAGAGATCCCTGCACCCGCGGCCGACCACATCCGCAGCGTGGCACGCGAACTGTATTTCCGCCTTAATTGCAAAGGGATCGTGCGGGCCGACTTTATCCTCGAAGAAAGCACCGGTAAGGTGTTTTTCCTCGAGCTGAACACGATGCCCGGTCAGAGCGAGAACAGCCTTGTGCCTCAGCAGGTGCTCGCTGCAGGGATGACCCTGCAGGCCTTTTACGGCATGCTTATTGAAGAATGCCTGGAACAGGTAAAAAAATAATATGCAACTATTCCATAATATCACAAAACGTTCTTTCGGCTTCAACCTCCTGGTTATTATCGGATTGGTGGTATTGCTGGGCTTCATTTTCTTCAGCTCTCTCAGTTTCCTGACCCGCCACGGGGAAGTGCTGACGGTGCCGGATGTGCGCGGCAAAAGCATCAAGGACGCTACGGCAGCACTGGAGAAATTGGGTTTTAGCGTGGAAGTGCGCGATTCCATCTACATCGATACCATGCCCGCCCTGCTCGTGTATGAGCAAACGCCGGAGCGCGGCGATGTGGTGAAAGTGCACCGTACCATTTACCTGACAGTGAACAAGGTAGTGCCGCCAATGGTGCCGATGCCGGACCTCGAAGGTCTGACCTTTCGCAGCGCTGAAATGACCCTGCGTGCGCGCAGGCTGAATGTAGGGGATACTATTTACAAGCCGGACTTCGCGACCAATACCGTCTTGCAACAGCTGTTGAACGGCAAACCCATCAACCCGGGCAAGGAAATACCGGAGGGCAGCAATATCACGCTGGTATTGAGCAGCGGCACGGGCAGCGTGGAAAATCCTGTTCCGGAAACGGTGGGACTTACCTACATGGAAGCGAAGGAAGTACTGGCCGCCAGCAACCTCAATATCGGCACGGTGCTGATAGACGGAGGCGTAACGGATACGCTGGGCGCCTTTGTGTTCAAGCAAAGTCCTCCCCGGAGGAACGAGCTGGGTGAGCTGAACCTCATCCGCGCAGGGGAAAGCGTGGACCTCTGGCTTTCTGCCACCCGCCCGGCGGGTAAGGACAGTACTCAGGTTCGCAAACCCGCTGCGGAGTAGGAATATTTTTTAATTTTGTAAAAACAGCGACCAACATGGAAAATATCACAAGGGAAGAACTGAAACAACGCCTTGATAACGGCGAAACCCTTCATATAGTAGACGTTCGCGAACCGCACGAACATGAGGAGTTCAACATCGGCGGCGCACTGGTGCCTTCAGGGCAGATCAGGGCGATGCAGGTGGACGAGCTGGAGGACCTGAAAGACAAGGAACTGATCGTTTATTGCAGGAGCGGCAACCGGAGCGGGCAGGCATGCATGCTCCTGGAAACTATGGGATTCACCCAAACGAAGAACCTCGAAGGCGGTATGATGGCCTGGCAGGAGAAGTATGGCAGATGATCACCCTGCTCAGCGGGAACATATTGAAAAGAGAGACCGTTTCAAAAGCGGTCTCTCTTTTTATTGTCCGGGTACGATGGCCGTGGCTTCTATCTCTACAAGAAGCGCGGGGTCTATCAGCCTGCTGACCTCTACCATGGTGGTAGCCGGCCGGATGGCTTTAAAGAATTCCCCCTGTGCGCGACCGATCTCTTCCCACTTTGAAATATCCGTCACATACATCCGCGTACGCACTACATCATGCAGGCTGGCACCGGCTTTTACGAGGGCAGCCTCGATCTTGGCAAGCGCATGTTTCGTTTGTTCGTAAGCGTTATTGATGCCGATCACTTTTTCCCCGTCTACCGAAACGGTACCGGAAACTTCCACCACATTGCCGATCCGCACTGCCCTGGAATAGCCCACTTTAGCTTCCCAGGGAGCATTGGAGCCGATGTTTAAACGTTGCATATCGAAAAGTTTGAACTTAGAAAAAGCAACAACTTCCGCCTACCCAATCCTGTTGCGCATTGAAGCTCACCCCGATCATTTTCCCTTTGCTGAGCCGCGCGAGGTTATGCGCCAGTGTTGGTTTGGGCGCCTTATCAGGCCAGCAGTACATCAGCCGTATTTCGCAGCGGGCCGGGCCTGTAGGGGTTTCGATCACCGGCGCGTATTCCACTTTCTGCTGGAGTATCCAGTTTTCGGGATCCTGGATAGCATCGATGTCCGCCTGCGTAGGCTCGAGGATCACGCCTTGTCCCGCGAAGGAGAACAGGGGCTTGAGCACATAATGTTGCAGGTCCTGCGGCAATACGGGGATCTCGTGGAGGAACCAGGCTTTGGGCGCAAAAGGTCCGTGAATATAGGGGAGGAGGAATTTGCTGATGCGGTAGTACCAGTTGGGGTGAGCGGCCCATGTCACTTCCAGGTCGTGCCGGAAATCCACGGTATTCCCCAGCTGCTCCCTGTATCTTTCCAGATCTTCGGAGATCACACGGTTGTAGATCCGGTGCACGCGGATCTTTTTCCCATCCTTTTCATAGTAAAGCTTTCTGCCTTCCTGTACCAGTTGCGAGATGCAGACCACAGGAACACCCAGCATGTTCTCCGTTCCCACGAAATCGATCAGCGTCTTTTGCTGCTGCGGCATTACTTCCAGCAGTATCACATGTTCAGGGTCCAGGCCGGCGAGGATGGTCTCTTTCAGCAATGCTTTGTAGCCCTGCTCGTCCAGTCCGCTTAAAAAATTATGCATGCCTGCCGGTACCTCCAGGTGCTGGCGGAATTGCCGGGCCAGTAATTCCTGGAAAGCGAAAAGGCTGGGGAAGCCCTGCAGCTCTATCAGTTGCGGCGCCAGTGCCCCCTGCTCGTCCCGCGTAACGGCAAAATCAATGATGATGAACTGGGGATGCGCGTCTTCCTGCGGTACGAAATATTGTTTTGGGATAGCCGTTTCCGTTAGCTCCCTGAAATCCGGCTGCATGATGAGATTCACGATCGCTTCGCCGGCCCTGATCATTTGTTGTGTGAGCTCTTCCGGTACGAATACAGGAGTTTCCGCAACCCGGAATGCCGGCGTGATACCGGTTTCCGCGCTCAATCCTTCGAGGAGGGCTGTATATTTCGCGGTGGTGAACTGCCGGTTATATTGTTGACGGATAGATGGGATCATGCCAGTGTTTTTAGGTATACTGAAATTGTTGCTGGTGCTGCAGGGCATCCTGCAGGAAATTCGGCAACAGGGTGTTGTGGGTGAGCAGTATTTTATCCGGCTCGGACAGCAATTCCAGCATGCTGTGATATTTTTCCGCGCCGTGTTCTGCGATCACCTTTTGTTTCTTGACGGGTTGCAGCAGATGTTTGCGCATACCCGGGGCGTCCGCTTCCGGATGGAACTGGGTGCCGATCATATAGCGATTGAAACGTATGGCCATGATAGCGCGTTCCAGCGGTACATGCGGCCTTTCCTTTTCAATGGCAAGAACGGAGGCGCCCATTGCCCCGAGCTTTGCTTCATTTGGCTGTATTACCTGCCAGTTGCGGCTGTCTACGATGTAGTACGGGTCCGGCAGGCCACTGAAGAGAGGTTCCTGCAGGCCGGCGGTTGTTTTGTGGACCGGGAAAACGCCGAAGGCCGGGGATTTCCGTCTGCATACTATTCCAAGCTCAAAATAGCGGCACACAATCTGAAAAGAATGACAGATCAGGAAGATGTATTTTTTCCGGTTTCCCGGTATTTTGTTCCATTCCAGTACGCTGTGAAGCCAATGGAAATATGCTTTTTCCCAATCATTCCCCGCACTGTCTACCGGACTGCCCGGCCCTCCGGAAGAGATGTATACATCATACGAAAGGTCTGGCACCCGCTGTTGCTGCCTCACTTCAAATTCGTTCATTTGCAGAGGGATCTGATGGTCTTCCGCAAATTGTATCAACAATTCACGAATACAGCGCATGCCTTCATTCGGCACACCCTCATACAAGTCCAATATGGCTACCTTCATTATAATGCAAAATTACGCCAGAAACCGGGATTGTATGTAATCTACTACCGCTGTAAGATCCCCTCCGTCTTCTACCACCTTCAGCTGCTTGTCGGCCCCTGTACCTCCGGAGAGGATGCGTTCTGTTCCGGTAACGGCGCTAGAGCGGGTACCAAGGTCATTCAGCACATCATCCACGAAATCAAGCAGTTCGTAGATCAGCGCGCGTGTATTGACTTCCATTTCCTTTCCGAAATCGATGAGGTTGCCGTCTATACCGTAGCGGGAAGCGCGCCATTTGTTCTCGTTCACGAGGGCGCGGTTGTAGATGATGAAATTGAGATTTTGCATCCGGAGCTTGTAGATCTTGGCGCATACGGCCTGGAAAAGGGAAGCCATGGTGATGGTTTCATCCAGGGTCAGCGGCACGTCGCAAATGCGGAATTCCACGGTGTTGAAGAAAGGATGTACGCGAAGGTCCCACCAGACCTTCTTGGCATTGTCGATACAATTGGTTTTAACAAGGAGCTTGATATAATTATCATATTCCTCGATACTGGCGAAATAATCGGGGATGCCGGTCCGCGGGAATTTATCGAAAACCTTTGTCCGGAAAGATTTAAAGCCCGTGTTCCGCCCTTCCCAGAAAGGGGAGTTGGTGCTGAGTGCGAAGATATGAGGCAGGAAATAACGGGCGCTGTTGGCGATATGAAGCGCCATCTCGCGATTTTCCATCCCTACATGTACGTGGAGGCCGAAGATGAGGTTAGACCGGGCGGCGTCCTGCATTTCGTTCACCAGTTCAAAATAGCGGGGATGATCCGTGATGAGCTGTTTTTCCCATTTGGAGAAGGGGTGCGTTCCCGCAGCACCGATGCCGTAACCGAGTTCTCCGGCTATCTGGAAGATGGTATGGCGGAGCAATTTCACATCTTCATATGCTTCTTCGATATTGGCGCAGATCTGGGTGCCTACCTCCACTACAGCCTGGTGCATTTCGGCCTTCACTTTGTCTTTGATCACTTTCTGCGCCTGCTCCACGATCTTTTGTTCGTGGGAGCGCAGCTCGCGGGTTTGCGGGTCCAGCACCATGTATTCTTCTTCAATACCAAGGGTAAAGGCTGAAAAGTTCATGTAAAATGTTGCGTTTTATTTATGAGTTGTTGTTCAATGCTGCACGGCATTTTTGAGATAGGTGCCCCAGGTGAGGTTGTCTCTCCCGAATTGCTGCGCCCCGGCTCTTTCGATGGCATAACGGGCCATGGTGTCCACCACCCATTCGAAATTTTCCGGGCCAACGGAGGCCAGGTCCGCATCCGGAGCCGGGTTACAAAAATCGATTGCATATGGAATGCCGTCTCGCACGGCAAGTTCTACGGTGTTGAAATCGTAGCCGAGGCCCTGGTTCAGGGTAAGCACGCTGTGTTCCATGGCATCGTAGAGCTGCGGGGATGGCCGGAAATCTGCCTTGTAGCGGTCGGCATGCGGGTGGCGTGGCTCGTAGGGCATGATCCGTACATATTTTCCGCCGATGCAATAGCAGCGGTAATATTCTTCGAAGATGATCTCTTCCTGCAGGATCATTACTTCGCGTTGGGTTTCTGCGTGAATGCGGAAGAAGGTTTCGCGGTCGGGGATGCGGTAGACATGCTTCCAGCCGCCTCCGGCGAAGGGTTTCATACACGCGGGAAAACCGGTATGCCGGAAGATGGCGTCCCAGTCCATCGGGTAACGCAGGTTGCGGAAAGACCGGTCCGTAGTATCGGGCGGCAGCTCAAAAGACGGCAGCAGCGCGGTTTTCGGAACAGGGATGTGCAGGCTGAGGGCCAGTGCGTTATTGAAGAACTTTTCGTCCGCACTCCACCAGAACGGATTGTTGATCACTGCCGTGCCTTCCAGTGCAGCATTCTTGAGCCATGCACGGTAAAACGGCACGTCATGCGAGATGCGGTCTATGATCACGGCATATTCGGCGCCTTCGCCCTGCAGGGCTTTGTCTATCATCACAAACTCTGCGCATATGCCCGGATCTCCGTGACGGTTCACCCGGTCTACAAAAGCCTGCGGAAATGTGTTCTCCTGTCCGAAAAGGATCCCGATCTTTTTCATCCGATTTCATGATTTCAATAATGATAAATAATGGGGGAGCATCTCTCTCCATACCGGCCAGTCGTGCACGCTGTTCGGCCGCACATCCAGCCAGTGTTGGATCTGTTTGTCGTGTAGTATACCCGAGAACTGCTCATTCTGATGGCGGCTCACGTCCCTTTCCGCGGAGCCCAGCACGATCCCCATTCTCCAGAGCGCGGGATGCGCATTCTCCGGCATGTAGTCCATGGGATTATTGTAGTACACATTGTCGTCATAATACCCATCCGTCCGCATCCGTATATCAAACAATCCGCTCATGGAAAAAAGGTACGATACCTTCTCCGGATGCCTGAACGCGAAATTGGCGGCATGATATCCTCCAAAGCTGCATCCGGCCACGGCTACGCGTTCGTAGCCCGTTTCCCTCACAGCGCGGGGGATTACTTCGTTCAATATAACGGCATCATAGCGGTTATGGTTGTGGGCGCGTTCCGCAGGGCTCGCCTGCTTGTTGTACCAGCTGAGGATGTCGATCCCGTCAGGACAATAAACCTTTACCCGCTTGTTATCGATGAACCAGGAGATGGCATCTATCAGGCCGCGGTCTTTACTTTCATAGTAGCGGCCCATGGAAGTAGGAAAGAGGATGAGCGGGAAGCCGCCATCCCCGAAGACCAGCATTTCAAAATCCCGGTCAAGGTGCGGAGAGTGCCATTTATAATAGTTTTCTGTCAAAGGATCGGGTTTTTGATGAGGATATTCCTTCTTCTAAAGTATTGATTTATTCAGAATATAATATCTGTCCTGCAAATCTTTCCGGCTATTTTTCTAACTTAGTAGAGCAATGCTTCCCAGAAAAGAATCTTTTGGCCAATTTTCGCTCTTCCTGCAAAGGGAAGTGAGTTTCGACTGTTATCTGCCGGCCAACACCCGCGACGTGCCGCACCTGCTGTTGCTCAATGACGGGCAGGACCTGGAACAGATCGGCTTTCCGGCCATGCTGGAGCGTCTGCAGAACACCAGCCACCCTTCCCTCTGGGCCGTGGCCGTGCACGCAGGCGCACAACGGCTGCAGGAGTATGGTACAGCCCGGCACATGGATTACCAGGGTCGGGGCGGCAAGGCGGGACTGTATACCCGTTTTATTCTCCGGGAACTATTGCCTTTCCTGCAGACCCGCTATCACCAACAATTCCCTGATAAGACTTTTGCAGGATTCTCCATGGGTGGTCTTTCTGCACTGGACATTGTATGGAATCACCCCAAAGAATTCCACAAAGCAGGCGTTTTCTCCGGCTCCCTCTGGTGGCGTTCCAATCAGGAAGAAGCCGAGCATCGTATCATGCACCGGCAGATCCGGGAAGGGCGCTTCCATCCCCAATTGCGTTTCTTTTTTGAAGCCGGTACCGAGGATGAGCAGGCCGACCGGAATACCAATGGCGTAATAGACGCCGTGGATGATACGGAAGATCTGATGACCTTACTGGAAGAAAAAGGCTACGAAAAAGGCAAACATATTCAATATACCCTCGTGCAAGGCGGAAAGCATGACATGGCTACCTGGGCAGGTGTGATGCCGTCTTTCCTCGAGTGGGTTGTGAAAGCATAACCTTTAACCCCTTAATACCAAAATCCTATGGCTGAGTTCAAGTACAACAATGGTAAACCCATTGCGTTGCCCGTAAAGGCTGCGTATGATCAAACGCCGATATCTGTTACCCTGAAAGCCGTTCCTGCGGAGGATAGCATCCGATTGGGCGGTCATTCGATCATCTCCTGCCTTACTTTCGAAATAGAGGATGTTACGTTCGAAGACTTTGATCTCGATGTAGCGCATAAGCTGTATGACCAAACGCTGAAGGTAAAGACGGATGTCACCAAATACAAGGTGGTGGACGGTACCGGCGATACGACGAAGGTCCCCGTCTCCTGTACGTTGCTGATACAGGCCGGCAATGATACGCTGGCGGAATACGCATTGGATGATGCCGTCAACCCCACCGGGCATTCCCGTTATACATACCTCGTACTTTTTAAAACAGCATGATATGCGGAAAATACACGTTGCCCTTGCAGTTGCGCTGTTCCCTTTACTGGCGCAGGCGCAGATCAATCCTAATGTAAAAGCGCTGGAGATCACGTCTAATCCGGGCTATGTGCTGTTGGGCGTGCAACCCACGAATATAACCAGGCCTTCTACGCCGCGGGACTTTGTGGCCGGCCTGCAATCCGCCATGGTCAATGGAAGATTGCAACCCAATTTTGCCATGGAAGCGAATCCTTTCAACTGGTTCGGGAAACAGCCGAAAGAAAAGGATTACCGCTTCATCGCGAATGATTATCTGTCGACAAAAACAGGACCGGCTATACGAAAAAACTTTGCAGTATCACTGGCTACCGCAGAAACGGATACCGTTATTTTCGGAAACCTGAAAAAGGGGATGGGACTGGGTTACGGACTTCGTTTTACCATCTTCCCCGGTACCGTGAACAGAGCCACACTGCGGAATATTTCCACGATGGCGGGGAATGATGTGAAGATCGTGTTTTTGCAGGCATTGGAAGAGCAGGTGCCGGATGATGGCGAGTTTAAATATGAATATGTGCTGCGGGCCTATGATATGGCAGTCGCAAATCTGAAGAAACGAGCAGATATCGCGGATGAAATGAAAAGTGAGATCGAAACACAGCTTTCCATTTATCGTGCTGCATTCGCAAATGAAAAAAGCAACAGTGCAGTGAAGGAAAAGATCGGGAAGGAAGATGCCCGGCTGCAGCAACAGATCGCAGATGCAGCAAAAGGTATGGGTCTGCGGAAAGAACCTTTCGCCCGGGACGGCTTCATACTCGAGTTCGCCTATTCGGGCGTAACGGTGTTTCAAAACAGCCAGTGGGCGGACGCTGTGAATGCCAAGAACGGTATCTGGCTAACGCCTTCTTACCGGATAGATATGGGAGCGGATGATCAGCCGGACCTGATACAGTCGCTCGATGTACTGGGCGTGGTGCGGTATCTGTGGAATGATAGCAAAGTAGATATGGGCAATTACCTGGACCTCGGTCTGAAGGCGCAGTTCAACCGGAACGACTGGAACCTTTCGCTGGAAGGCGTCGCGCGGCATGCATCTGAAGTGCCTGCGGATATCAAAAGCAAATGGACTTACACCTGGCTGACTACTTTCAGTTATACCATCAACCAGATCACTACCCTGAAATTTACTTTCGGTTCGCGGTTTGACGGGAATACGAGGGTGTATACCAAGCCCGGAGAGATGGTGGCTGTGGGTGGGGTTAGTTTTGGGTTGTTTAAGTAAGGGTCACTTTCCCGGAATAACCGCCGTAGCCTCCACTTCGATCATCACGTCCTCCCGGTAAAGACTGCTTACCTGTACGAGCGTACTCACAGGGCGGCGGGTGGTGTCCACAAATCTGTCCCGCACAGTCCTCACGGCTGCAAGGCCTTTGATATCCGTCAGGTAATAATTCGTTTTAACGATATCGTTCATCGTACCGCCTGCAGATTCCACAATGGTTTTGATGTTGCGGAACACCTGTTCAGCCTGTTTTTCCATATCGCCTTTGCCAACAAGGTTACCTTCCTTGTCCAGCGCCACTTGTCCCGCTATCATCACCATTCTGCAATTGCCGAGGTCGATGATGGCGGCATGGGAGTATCCTCTCGGTGTTACCACGTTAGCGGGATTGACCAGTTGTACGCCGGCGGGTTTGGTTTGTGCAGATGAGAAAAACGAAAGGCAGACGGTGAATGCCGTTAATAGGAGTGTTTTCATATCAGCAATTTTAATCAGGTTTTGTAAATGTAAGCAATATAAAAAGCCGCTTGTTCAACAAGCGGCTTTTTATATCAAAAAGGTGGTGGCATTAGAAGCTATACCGGATACCCAACTGACCTCTCCAACGGGAGGTAAAGTTGTTGATATAGTAAGCGGTGGCCTTACCGTCTGAATCGTTCAGCCTTCTCTTGTCAAACTGAAAGAACGGACCGCCGGGGTTGTTGCTGCGGAAAGTGATGGGAGTGGCTACGTTATTGGTAATGAAGTAAGTACGCCCCCATTTGGCACTCAACAGGTTGCCCACGTTCATTACGTCAAAGGTCAGCTCGATCTTATGTTTTTTGATGATCGGGAGCACTTGTGCCAGTTTGAAATCGAAAACATGCTCGAACGGTGTTCTTACGGCATATTTCTCGGCGCGGTTTCCACGGCGGGAGTTGAGGTACTTGTCGCTGTCGATGAATGCATCGAGGTCAGCGCGTTGGTCAGCTTCCGTACGTGTATACGTTACAGCACCAGTGATGGGATCACGATCTGTGATCACATCGAAACGCATGGTAGTGATATCTGTTTTAGTGGGTACGTATACCAGGTCGTTATTACCGCTGGACCCTCTGTCATCGCCGGTGGGATCTACGTTGTTAAAGTAAACCCAGCTATAAGGTGTGCCGGATTGGCCGTTGTAAAACAGGCTTACAGTAGTAGCCCACTTCTTGCCCTTACCATATTTAAAGGTTTGGGCAACTACACCGAGGATGCGGTGGCCCATGCGGTATTTAGAGTACCCGAGGTCGAGGTCGTTGAGGCCATTGACGTTCGGAGGGAAGCGCCAGTTGGAGCCTGCTGTGGAAGAGCTGCCGTCATTGAGTGAATAAGATTCACCATAGGAGTAACCCACTTTGGCAAACAAGCCTTTGGCGGTGGATTTGGTGAATTCAACCGCTACGTTATAGGTATATCCTTCATTGGTATTCTGCAACAGGAGCACCTGGTCATACTTGGCGGAAACAGGTTCCCACAGCGGGCGAACATCTGAACCGCCAAGGTTGATGGTTTTGGTGGTGCCGGTAGCGAGCCTGGTGTTGAGGTTCTTCCAGATCGTGTTGTTGATCGTTTTGGAGTAGTTCAGTTCCAGGGTACCTACTACACCCCAGGGCAGTTGTTGGTCAACGGCCAGGTTAGTTTTGAATACCTGCGGGAATTTGAAATTCCTGTCTGTTATGTTGATGTTGGTGGGCCTGGATGCGAGGTTGGCACCTGCAGCAATCAGGTTATTCACGCTATATTGTCCCAGGAAGGGATCTGCTTTGTTGTAATTGAACCGGAAGCTCGCCGGCAGTGCGCTGGCGTTAAGGTTTACAATGGTATACAGGTTACCGGTGTTGTTGTACTGGTTGGATATCCATACCAGGGGCACACGGCTGGTGAAGATGCCTACACCGCCACGTATCTGTGTTTGCCTGTCGTTATTCACGTCCCAGTTGAAGCCAACGCGGGGTGCCCAAAGTATTTTGGTTTTAGGCAGTTCGGAAGTATTGTAGCCAGGGAAATCCGTTGCAAATGCTGTATTCTCGGAAGGTTTGGTCGGGTACAGCACTACGTCCGCGCGCAGGCCATAAGTCAGGCGGAAATTATCCCTCACGTTCCATTCGTCCTGCGCATATAATCCCAGTTGCATGGCATTGAACTTTACACCATCTCTCGCCAACGTATCTGCGGTTGTATAAGAGATCTGGTAGTTGCTGGGCTTGGCGTTGTTCAGGAAGTCAGCCAGCGTTGAGAAGGTGTAGGAGCCGAAGTTATTCTGGATGAAGTCGTTCTTGATGTTATAGAAATCGTTGCTGGTACCGATGGTGATGGTGTGATCTCCGCGGTAGAGCGTTACGTTGTCTGTAATAGTGAAGATATTCTGTCTCAGTCTGTTCACCTGTGAAGACTGCTCACTACCGAGGTTGAAGCTGCGTCCGGGATCGTTGATCCTTATGGCCGGGAACGGATCGCCGAGGTAAGAACGGTTATCCCTTACAATGTTGAGACCCAGGCGCAACTCGTTACTGATCCGGTTGGAGAAGATGGAGTTCAGCTCAAGGGTGGAAGAATGTGTTTTGGAAGGGAAAGAATAATAGTTGTTGTAGAAATATGCGGCGATCCTGCTACGGCTGGTGCCGGCAATATCGCTTGCGTCTACATAGCTGTGACGGAAGGTCAGTTTGTGTTTATTGCTGATGTTCCAGTCGATGCGACCCAGGAAAGTAGTGGATTTTCTGTCTTTCTGCTGCGTAGTATAGCCGCCACCATCATATTTGAGGGCTGTCAGCTTCGCATTGATCGCGTCCAGTTCTGCTATCGTGTAAGAGGTAGCGCCGGAGGAAGGATCGGCAGGGTTGAACTCGATCGGGCTTTTGCGCTTGTTCTGTTCTGCGTTCAGGTAGAAGAAAAGCTTGTTTTTGATGATCGGTCCGCCGATGCTCAAACCATAAATATCATTATTGAATTTGCCGTATTTGGATTTCAGGCTGTTGGGCGACTTACCCACGAAGCTTTCGTTCTGGAAATAATAATAAGCAGAACCATGGAAGTCATTCGTGCCGCTTTTGGTGATGGCGTTGATACCACCGCCGGCAAATCCGCTCTGTTTTACGTCGTAGGGGTTCAGCACGATCTGGAACTGATCGATTGCCTCAATGGAGATCGGGTTAGCGCCTGCAAGGCCGCCGTTTGTACCGGAACCGGCAAGGCCAAACACGTCGTTCGCCATGGCACCGTCTACGGCAAACTGGTTATAACGGTTGTTCTGGCCACCGAAAGAGATCCCCAGCGGAGAGCCATCACCACCGTTTGAAGCGACGTTAGCCTGTGTGCTCAAACGTGCGAAGTCCTGCACGTTCCTGTTCACGGTGGGCAGATTATCAATCTGCTGGCGGGAAATGTTCACCGCTGTACCGCTATTGTTGGGATTAATGATCCCACCGCGGATAGCGGCTACGTTAATTTCCTTTAATTCCCGGGCACCGGATTCCAGTACGGCATCCAGCTTTTCTGTTACACCCAGTTTGAGGTTAATATCATTGAAGGTTTGCGCGGTATATCCGATAAAGGATACTTCCACCCTGTACGGGCCGCCTGCGCGCATGTTAGGGATTGTATAACGTCCGTCCGGCTGGGTAACGGTACCGTAAATGGAGCCGGATGGCAGGTGTGTGGCTTTTACGGTAGCGCCGGGCAGACCCTGGCCCTCTTTGTCTTTAATAATTCCATTTAAACTACTGGTCGTCACCTGCGCCATAACGGAGATAACGCCCATTACAAATAAAAGTGTACTGAGTAACTTTTTAAATCCC
>OFTY01000509.1_pt1 | contig 26775 bp, 23 predicted proteins | sample 1775061 | NCBI WGS metagenome assembly OFTY01 (sample SAMN08195773, study PRJEB24354) | sludge metagenome | isolation source: sludge from phenol fed wastewater aerobic bioreactor B | place: India: Nagpur | collected 2016-09-16 | reverse complement strand
GTGCAGGAGTGCTAGCGAAATAATTGCCCTCGGCACAGGGGGGGGGGGGGGGGTACGTCCCGGGGGGGGCGGGGGCGGGGCGGCTCGGGTCATCGCGCGGCGCTGGCCTTGGCCTGCGCCTGCAGCTGGGCGCGGCGGGCGAACTCTTCGCGCAGCGCCTTGAGTTTCTCACGCGGGTCTTCGCGGGTGGTCTGCGCGTCCAGCGCCATTTCGGCAATGAAGCGGCTGGGCTGCACCGGCACGCTCTCGCGCCCTTTCTTGCGCCGGCGGGTGTAGCTCACGCTGAGCGTGCGCTGCGCGCGGGTGATGCCCACGTACATCAGCCGCCGCTCTTCCTGGATGCGCTGCGCCAGGTCGGCCGCGGCGGCGCTGCCGGGCTCGGCGTCGTCGGCGTCGCCGGGTTTGAAGGGCAGCAAGCCTTCGTTGACGCCCACCAGCTGCACATGCGGCCACTCCAGCCCCTTGGCCGCGTGCAGGGTCGAGAGTGTCACCACGTCGCGGTCCTGCTCGCGTTCGGACAGCGTGGAGAGCAAGGCCAGCGTCTGCGCGACTTCGAGCAGGCTCTTGGCCTCGCCGCCGGCGCCCGGCAGCCCGTCGTCATCGACCTCGCCACCGCAGCGCTGCGCCATCCAGTCGCAGAAGTCGATCACGTTGCCCCAGCGCGCGGCGGCCACAGCCTCGCTGTCCTCGCTGTCGTAGAGGAAGCGTTCGTAGCCGATGGCCTGCAGCCAGTCGTCGAGGAAGGCGCGCGCCGCTTCGCGGCCGGTGGTGTGGCGCGCGCGGTGCTGCAGGTCGTTGACGGTGCGGCCGAACTCGTGCAGCGTGGCCACGCTGCGCGGGCTCAGCACCGTCGAGAGGCTGCCGGAGAACAGCGCGGCGAATAGGCTCAGCCGGTAGCGGCTGGCGAACTCGCCCAGGGTGGCCAGCGTCTGGTGGCCGATGCCGCGCTTGGGCGTGGTGGCCGCGCGCAGAAAGGCGGGGTCGTCGTCCTCGTTGGCCCACAGGCGAAACCAGGCGCACAGGTCGCGGATCTCGGCGCGGTCGAAGAAGCTGGCGCCGCCCGAGACCTTGTACGGAATGTTCGCGCGGCGCAGCGCCTTCTCGAAGGGCTTGGCCATGTGGTTGGCGCGGTAGAGGATGGCGAAGTCGCGCCACTGGCGTTGCGGCGAGGTTTCGCGCAGCGACAGGATGCGCGCGACCGCGCGCTCGGCCTCGTGCTCCTCGTGGTCGGCGTCGACCACGCGCACCGGCTCGCCCTCGCCGAGCTCGGAGAACAGCGTCTTGGGGAACAGCTTGGGGTTGGGCCCGATGACGTTGTTGGCCGCGCGCAGGATGGCGCTGGTGGAACGGTAGTTCTGCTCGAGCTTGATGACGCGCAGCGCCGGGAAGTCCTCGGGCAGCTTCTTGAGGTTGTCCAGTGTCGCGCCGCGCCAGCCGTAGATGCTCTGGTCGTCGTCGCCCACGGCGGTGAAGTGCGCATCCTCCCGCTCGCCGTGGCCCACCAGCAGCTTGAGCAGCTCGTACTGGCTGGCGTTGGTGTCCTGGTACTCGTCCACCAGCACATGCCGGATCGCCGCCTGCCATTTGTGCCGCACCTCGGCATGGTCGCGCAGCAGCTTGAGCGGCCAGCCGATCAGGTCGTCGAAGTCGATGCTCTGGTAGGCCGCCAGGCGCTCCTCGTAGCGCGCCATCAGCGCGGCAAGTTGGCGCTCGCTCTCGTCGCGGGCCGCGGCGGCCGCACGCTCGGCGTTGAGCCCCTCGTTCTTCCAGCGGCTGATGCCCCAGGCCCAGCGGCGCGCCGTGGCCGCATCGGTGGTGCCGCCACAGTCCTTGAGGATGCCCACCACGTCATCGGCATCGAGAATGCTGAACTGGGGCTTGAGCCCGAGGTGGACGCCGTCCTCGCGCAGGATCTGCACCCCCAGCGCATGGAAGGTGCACACCCGCACCTTCTTCGCGTCGCGCCCGATCAGCGCCGCCGCGCGCTCGCGCATCTCGGCCGCGGCCTTGTTGGTGAAGGTGATGGCCGCAATGCGCTGCGGCGCCAGCCCCGCGCGGATGAGCCGCGCGATCTTGTGCGTGATCACCCGTGTCTTGCCCGAGCCCGCCCCGGCCAGCACGAGGCAGGGCCCGCGCAAATGGTTCACGGCGTCGAGCTGGGCGGTGTTGAGACCGTCGGACATGGGGCGAGGGAAGCGGCGTGCACCCGCGCCGGCTGGCGTGGCGGCTGCGGGGGATCGGGGTCGGGCCATGCGGCCAAGGCCGCGAATCATACCGGCCACCACCGGCGCGACAGCGCACCGGCCGCCTTGCCGCGACAATCAGCCCCATGCTGGCCGTGCTTGCCGTCACCTTTCCGTTCTTCGCGCTGGTGCTCGCCGGCTATGTGGCCGCGCGGCGCGGGCTGCTGCCGCTGGCGGCCATTCCGGGGCTCAATGGCTTTGTGCTGTTCTTTGCGCTGCCCTGCATGCTCTACCGCTTCGGCGCGGGCACGCCCATTGCGCAGCTGCTCGACGCCAGCGTGTTCTTCACCTGGTTGCTGTGCGCGCTCGTCATCGTGGGCTTTGCGGTGGCCATCAGCCTCAACGCGCGCATCCGCTGGAACGACGCGGCTTTCGGCGCGCTGGTGGCCGCCTTTCCCAACACCGGCTTCATGGGTGTGCCGCTGCTGGTGGCGCTGCTGGGCCCCGCCGCGGCCGGGCCCATCATCGTGACCATCCTGGTGGACATGGTGGTCACCACCTCGCTGTGCATTGGACTGTCGCAGCTCGACAGCGCCGACGAGCACGGCTTCGCCCACGCCGCGCAGAAGGCGCTCAAGGGCATGCTCGTCAACCCCATGCCCTGGGCCATCGGCCTGGGCGCGGTGGCATCGGCCCTGCAGTTCGAGCTGCCCGCGCCCTTGGCCAAGACGGTGGGGCTGCTCGCCGATGCGGCCTCGCCCGTGGCCTTGTTCACCATCGGCGCGGTGCTGGCGCGCTCGCAGAAGCTCACCGCCGAGTCCGGCCACCCCCCCATTCCGCTGGGCGACGTGCTGCCGGTGGCCCTCATCAAGCTGCTGCTGCACCCGCTGCTGGTGCTGCTGGTGGGCGTCTGCGCGCGCCGCCTGGGCGTGCCGCTGAGCAGCTTCGCGCTCACCGTCATGGTGCTGATCGCCGCACTGCCCAGCGCCAGCAACGTCTCGCTGCTGGCCGAGCGCTTCGGCGCGGACAACGGCCGCATCGCGCGCATCATCCTCATCTCCACCGCGGCGGCGTTCTTCAGCTTCTCCGGCGCGGTGGCGCTGCTGCACTGATCGATCGGTTTATTCGCAGCCACCGATTTAGAAGACGTCTATCGATTGAATCAGATCAATCAACTGGACGCTGACGCAGCCGCGCGGCTCAATACGGGTTCCCAACCACGAGGAGTCCTGTCATGAGCAACCCCACCCCTGCCGCTTCCAAGTGTCCGTTCCATGCCGCCGGTGGCGCGCGGGCCACGCAAGGCGCGCAGTCGGTCGCCGACTGGTGGCCGAACCAGCTGAACCTGTCCATCCTCCACCAGCACCAGCCCGTGTCCAACCCCATGGACCCGGACTTCGACTACGCCGAAGCCTTCAAGAAACTCGACTTCGCCGCGCTCAAGAAAGACCTGGCCGACCTCATGACCCAGTCGCAGGAGTGGTGGCCGGCCGACTGGGGCCACTATGGCGGCCTGTTCATCCGCATGGCCTGGCACAGCGCGGGCACCTACCGCACGGCCGACGGCCGCGGCGGCGCGGGCACCGGCAACCAGCGCTTCGCGCCGGTCAACAGCTGGCCCGACAACGGCAACCTCGACAAGGCCCGCCGCCTGCTCTGGCCGATCAAGCAGAAGTACGGCAACGCCATCTCCTGGGCCGACCTGATGATCCTCGCCGGCAACGTCGCCATGGAAACCATGGGCTTCAAGACCTTCGGCTTCGGCGGCGGCCGCGAAGACATCTGGGCCCCCGAAGAAGACATCTACTGGGGCCCCGAGCACGAGTGGCTGGCCACCAGCGACAAGCCCAACAGCCGCTACAGCGGCGAGCGCGACCTGGAAAACCCCCTGGCCGCGGTGCAGATGGGCCTCATCTACGTGAACCCCGAGGGTCCGGACGGCAACCCCGACCCCGTCGCCAGCGGCCGCGACGTGCGCGAGACCTTCGCCCGCATGGCCATGGACGACTACGAGACCGTCGCCCTGGTCGCCGGCGGCCACACCTTCGGCAAGGCCCACGGTGCGGGCGACCCCAAGCTGGTCGGCCCCGAACCCGAAGCCGCCCCGATGGAGGCCATGGGCCTGGGCTGGATCAACAAGCTCGGCAGCGGCAAGGGCGCCGACACCACCACCAGCGGCATCGAGGGCGCCTGGAAACCCAACCCCACCACCTGGGACATGGGCTATTTCAAGGTGTTGTTCAAGTACGAGTGGGAACTGGTCAAGAGCCCGGCCGGCGCGCACCAGTGGCGGGCGAAGGACGTGGCCGAGGAGGACATGATCCCCGATGCGCACCGCCCCGGCGTCAAGCACGCGCCAATGATGACCACGGCCGACCTCTCGCTGCGCTTCGACCCCGCGTACGAGAAGATCTCGCGCCACTTCCTCGCGCACCCCGAGGAATTCGCCGATGCCTACGCCCGCGCCTGGTTCAAGCTCACCCACCGCGACATGGGCCCCAAGGCCCGCTACCTCGGCCCTGAAGTGCCCGCCGAAGACCTGATCTGGCAGGACCCGGTGCCCAAGGCCAACCATCCGCTGGTCGATGCGAAGGACGTGGCCGAGCTCAAGGCGCGCGTGCTTGCCAGCGGCCTGTCGGTCGGCGAGCTCGTCGCCACCGCCTGGGCTTCGGCCTCGACCTACCGCGACAGCGACAAGCGCGGCGGCGCCAACGGCGCGCGCATCATGCTCGCCCCGCAGAAGGACTGGGAGGTGAACCAGCCCGCGCAACTGGCCAAGGTGCTCAAGGTGCTCGGCGACATCCAGACCGCGTTCAACAGCAGCGCCACCGGGGGCAAGCGCATCTCCATGGCCGACCTCATCGTGCTCGCCGGCGGCGCCGCGGTGGAAGCGGCAGCCAAGGCCGCTGGCCATGCGGTCAACGTGCCGTTCACCCCGGGCCGCACCGATGCGACGCAGGAGCAGACCGACGTGCACAGCTTCTCGGTCCTCGAGCCCGTGGCCGACGGTTTCCGCAACTACCGCAAGAAGGCCTACTCGGTCTCGCCCGAAGCCATGCTCATCGACAAGGCCCAGCTGCTCAAGCTCTCGGCGCCGGAGATGACGGTGCTTGTCGGCGGCCTGCGCGTGCTCGGCGCCAACCACGGCGGCAGCAAGGCCGGCGTGTTCACCCAGCGCGTGGGCACCCTGACCCCCGACTTCTTCAGCAACCTGGTGGACATGGGCACCGAATGGACGCCCAGCGGCGACAACGCCTACGAGGGCCGCGACCGCAAGACCGGCGCACTGAAGTGGACGGCCACCCGCGTGGACCTGGCGTTCGGCTCCAACTCCCAGCTGCGCGCCCTCTCCGAGGTCTATGCGCAGAGCGACAACGCCGGCAAGTTCGTGCGCGACTTCGTCGGCGCCTGGACCAAGGTCATGGAACTCGACCGCTTCGACCTGCACCGCTGAAGCAGCCGGTCGCTCGCAACGAAAAGGGCGCCCGCGGGCGCCCTTTTTCCTGCGAGGGTGTAACCGTCACTGCAGCGGAACCGCGCCCACCAGCGGGCGCTTGGCCAGCGTCCACTCATGCAGCGAGCCGTCGTAGAGCTTGGTGTTCTTGTTGCCGAGGATTTCGGACATCACGAACCACGGGCCGGACGACAGGTGCCCCGAGTTGCAGTAGGTGATGGCCGGCGCGGCCGGATCGATGCCTTGCGAGGCGAGCAGCGCGCGATAGGTGTTCGGGCTCATGAACTTCACGGCACCGCCGGCGGACCTGAACATCAGATCCGGGGTGTAGAGCTTGGCGCCGTCGAGATGGCCGTAGGCATACACATAGTCGCGCTTGACCAGACCCAGGAAGTTCTTGATGTCGCGCGAATCGACCAGGGTTGCACTCTTGGCTTCCATGGCCTTGGCCACGTCGTCGGTGCCGGCGAAGTATTCGGCGGTGCGGTCGGCTTTGCCAACCCAGTTGCCAGTCTTGGCCGGAGCCGGGTCGGTGCTGATGGCGCGCCCCTCGAGCAGCCAGTTGGCGACACCACCGTCGAGCACGGCGATGTCGTCTTCGCCGTACACCTTCATCTGCCAGTACACCCGCAGCACGTCGTCCACGTCGGCCGTTTCGGCGCCCATGGGCACGAGCACGATGGGCTTGCCGGCATCCACGCCGGCGGCCTGCACGGCCTTCTCGAACGCGGCCTTCTCGGGGATCATGTATTTGACCTTCTGACCGCCGATCTCACGCTCGACGCGCATGTTCTTCATGTCGATCAGGCGGGCACCCGGGATGTGGCCGCCCACCTCAACCAGCGTCTTCTTGCCGGTCTTGGCGTCGGTTTCGATCTCGGGCTTCATGGTGAAGGTCTTGGGTGCGCTGCGCACATCCACGACCTGCACCTTGTCGAGGTTGGCCGCCAGCCAGGCCGAATCGACGATGGGACCAGGCACGCCGGCGGCGAATGCCGTCACGGCGCCCCAGCTCAGCACGGCAGTGGCCGCGCACTTGGCAAACAGTTGTCGCATGAAAGTCTCCTTGGGAGTGGGAAAGAGAAATCGAAATTCAGCGCGCCAGCCGCGCCAGCGTCCGGGGCAGCGACACGGCGCATTCGGTCACCACGTCCAGCCGCCGGTCCTCGAACAGCGACTCGGCGTCCTGGCGCGCCAGGCGTCGACGGATGACCTCGTCACGCCGCTGCACCAGGCTGCGCAGCTGCGGGGTGTACAGCTGCACCATGGCCGTGAGCCACCGGGCCAGCGGCGCGCGCCGCCCGCGCGCCTCCACGGTGAAACTCGGCAAGGCGGCCAACACGGTGTCGGCGTCGTACCAGCGCTCGCCGGTGACCCAGCGGTTGGTGGTGAACCAGCGCAACGGTTGGCCGCGGGCATCGAGCGACAGGCCGGCCAGGTGAAAGAAGTCCGCACCCCGCGGCGCGCCACCGGGGTAGACGAACAGGTGAAAGTGGCCGTGCTCGTCGGCCGGGTAGCGGCGGGAGGTGTGGGCGTGGTAGTAAAAGCGCGTGGCATGCGCCTCGTCCACCACGTCGCGCATCGGGTAGTGCCGCAGCACCTCGAGGCTGCGTGCACCCCCCAGAGCCACCTCCGCCAGGCCATGCCCTTTGCGGGCATAGCGCAACTGCACCGAGGCCACCGTTTCGGCCGCCTCGTGCAGCGCGTCGGAACTTATTTCTTGGGTGCGCACGGATTGGCCGGGGCGCACGGGTTGCCCGACTCGGCCTTCTTCTTTTTCTTCTTCGCGGGGCCGCAGGGATTGCTCGGCCCACAGGGGTTGCCGGCAGCGGCCGTGCCCTTGGCGGGGGCGTCGGCGGCGAGCACGGCGGGAGCTGGTGCAACCAGCGCGGTCGCGACCAGCAGGGCCGAGACGGTGTCGGCCAGTTGGCGACGGGAAGCAGTCTTGCGTTTCATGGGCAGCCTTTCAGGCAAGGGGTTGGACAGAGGAAAACGGGGCAGCGGGGAGCCCATCAGTTCGTCTCGGCGCCCGCACCGGCCACCGCCTGCTCGGCGGTGACGGGGCCGCGCGCACGGCGCTCGAACCACGAGCCGGCGTAGAACACACCAACCAGCGCCAGCACCATGATGCCGATGATGACGAGGTCCGGGATGCCGAAAGCGTCAGCAAACGTGTCGCCCGACTGGACTTCGCCCGCGGCCATCAGCGCTTCGATGACCGGGCCGTACAGGCCCGCGAACACGAAGGTGCCCAGCAGCAGCCCGACGAGGAAGACCAGCGCATCGATCCGCCCCGAGAACAGGCCGACGACCGAGGTGCCCGGGCAATAGCCGCCCACCGCAAAACCGGCGCCCACCAGCACCCCGCCGATGGCCGCCGCCGCCAGCAGGGCCGTCGGCACGAAGACTGCATCGGCCGCCAGCACGCCGGCCAGCCGCAGCAGGTAGAGGCCCGTTGCCGTGACCACGATGGCGGTGAACATCACCTTGAGCACCGACCAGTCGCGCAGGCTGAACTGCGCCGTGAGCTTGCACGGGCTGCCGAAGCCCGAACTCTCCAGCACCCAGCCGAACAGCACGCCGCAGACCAGGCCGGACACCATGCCGGTATCGTTCAGAGGAAACATGTCAGACCCCGCGAACCAGCCGATGCACGATCAGGCCGGTGATGAAAAAAGTGCCGAGGAACACGAAGGCCGCGATGCCCAGCGTCGCCGCGCCCGAGAGGCCCAGACCGCTGGTGCAGCCCGCGGCCACCCGCGCGCCGAAGCCCGCCAGCATGCCGCCGACGAGCGCGGTGACGATGCGCCGCGCACCGCCCACGCTCCTGGCGCCGTCGAGCTGCACCCGGAAACGCCCGGCCACGAAGGCCGATACCAGCGCGCCGATGGCCACGCCGATCACCTGCCAGGTGATCCACGACGGCAGCGGATTGCCCTGTTCCACCATGGGGCCGAGGTAGGCATTGCCCTGCGTGGCTGCGGGCGCGGCCTCGAGCCCGAGCCAGGCCGCCAGACGGGTGGTGGCCCCGGTGGCGCCGAGGCCGTGGCCCGTCCAGACGAAGGTCAGCAGCAGCACCAGGCCGAGCGCGACGCCAGCGGCCAGCGGCGGCCAGAAGGGTTTGGCCCGAGGGGCCTGGGAAGAGGGGCTTGCGCTCATGGAAGAGACATCTCCGATTGCCGGATGGGAAATACCGGATGGAGTATAGAAGAGCAAAAATTGACCTGCATCATCGGGAATACCCTGAAGCCCGCGGCGAGGTGATGCGAGCCGGCGGCCTGCGTTCAGATGCTCGGCGGGTCCACGTCGATGGCCCAGCGCAGCACCCCACGGTGCACGGCGCTGGCGCGAAGCGCCCGCAGCGGCTCGCGCCATGCGCCCAGGAAGCGTTGCAGGGCGGCGCGTGATGCGCTCTCCACCAGCATCTGCGCGCGTTCGACGTTGGCCACGCGCGCGACCGTCTGGGGCACGGCGCCGTACAGGCTTACGGCGTCTGTATCGAGCTGGGTCGCGGCCAGCTCCCGTGCGGCATTCAGAAAGGCTTGCGCGGCTTCCTGGCTGCGGGCTTCGGCACGCAGCAGGGCCTGGTGGCTGAAGGGCGGCAGCGCGGCAGCGCGGCGCTCGGCCAGCTCGCGGTGGGCAAAGGCCGGGTAGTCGTGGCGGCGCAGGGCCTCGAACAAGGGATGGTCGGGGTGGTAGGTCTGCACCCACATCTCGGCGGGCGCATCGCCCTGGCCGAAGCCGGCCTCGCGACCCGCGCGACCGGCGGCCTGCATCAGCAAGGCGAACAAGCGCTCCGGCGCGCGAAAGTCCGAGGAGAACAGCGCGCCGTCCGGGTTCACCGCCGCCACCAGCGTGATGCGGCGGAAGTCATGCCCTTTGGCAATCATCTGCGTGCCCACCAGCACATCAATTTCGCCCGCATGCACCTGCGCCAGCAGCCGTTCGAGCTCGCCCTTGGCGCGGGTGCTGTCGGCGTCGATGCGCGCGATGCGCACCGGGCCGCCGTCGGGCCGCGACACCCCGGCCAGCACGGCGGCGAGCTGTTCTTCCAGCCGCTCCGTCCCGCGGCCGATGGGCGCGATGTCGAGGTTGCCGCAGTCCGGGCAGGCGCGCGGCACCCGCTGGGTGAAGCCGCAATGGTGGCAGCGCAGCGTGCGGTCGATCTTGTGGAACACCTGGTGGGCGCTGCAGTGCGGGCAGTCGCTCTTCCAGCCACAGTCCGGGCAGTGCAGCACCGGCGCATAGCCCCGGCGGTTGAGCAGCAGCATGGCCTGCTCGCCGCGCTGCACCCGCTCGGCAATCGCCGCCACCAGCGCCGGTGCGATCAGGGTGCCGCGGGGCTGCGCGCCCATGTCCACGCGGCGCACCACGGGCAGCGGCGCCTGGCCGATGCGCGTGGGCATGGCCAGGCGCAGGTAGCGCCCGCCCGGGTCGTCGCCGGTGGCCGGCCGGCTGTGGTGCCAGCTCTCGAGCGAAGGCGTGGCCGAGCCGAGAATGACTTTCGCCCCTTCGCGTCGCCCGCGGTAGACGGCGAGGTCGCGCGCCGAGTAGCGGGCGCCTTCCTGCTGGCGGTAGCTCGGGTCGTGCTCCTCGTCCACCACGATCAGGCCCAGATGCGGCATCGAGGCGAACACCGCCATGCGCGTGCCCAGCACGATGCGCGCGTCCCCGCCGTGGGCCGCAAGCCAGGCGCGCAGGCGTTGCGGGTTCGTCATGCCGCTGTGCATGGAGACCACCGCCTGCTCGCCCCACTGGGGCGCGAAGCGCGTGCGAAAGCGCGCTTCGAGCTGCGGCGTGAGGTTGATCTCGGGCACCATCACCAGGGCTTGCGCACGCGGGTCGCGCGCGAGCAGCTCGGCCACGGCGCGCAGGTACACCTCGGTCTTGCCGCTGCCGGTGGCGCCGAACAGCAGGAATGGCCCGGCCTGCGACCGCAGCGCCGCCAGCGCCTCGGCCTGTTGCGCACTGGGCTCGGGCCAGCCCACCGGCGCGGCAGCCGGCGTCCCGGCAGCGGGTCGCGCCGCGCCGCCGCGTGCGAGCCGGCGCGCGAGTTGGCGTGCATCGAGTTCGCGCAGCTGCGGCGGCAGGGCGGCAACCGCCACTTCGCCCAGGCCGCGCTGATAGTAGCGCGCGGCAAACGCCACCAGCTCGCGCCACGGGCGCGCGAGCGGCGGCAGGCCTTCGAGCACGGCCGAGATGGGGCGCAGCGCGACCGGGTCGGGCGGCTCGGCCTGGCCGGGCATGTCGTCGTCCCAGACCACGCCGAGCAGTTCGCGCTGGCCCAGCGGCACGCGCACCAGGGTGCCGGGAGGCAGCGCCTCGGTGTGGGTGTAGCTCAGCAAGCCGCCGACGGCGCTGTGCGCCGGGGTCTGCACCGCGACCTGGCAACGGTGGGTCATCGGTTGCCCCCAGTTGCTGCGAAAACCTCACGCCGAGCGTTGAAATGCATCCCAAGTCCTTGATTCGCAAGCCTTCGCCTGGCTATCCAAAGCTTCTGTGGATAACTTTGTTGAAAAGATGTCCAAACCGTTCGCGAAGGCTTGAAAATCAAGCCTTTGATTGGATTGCCCGGAAAAAAAGCAGCGGGTGCGGGTGAATCAAATCAATGACTTACGAAGCTTTTGCCGTTCATCAATGCTGCGGCGCGCCATTCATGACTTCCGTGGGTTCGCCGCCGCGAGATGTGCATAACCGAACTTGTCAAGCCCTGTTTTTTGCGCCAATACGGCCGTTTCGGGCTTGACAACTCCGCTGCTTTGGGCAAGCCCGGGCCCGATCGCAAGCTCTTCAGCGCCGCATGGCGCGCGAGTGGGCACGCACCGTCTCGACCAGGGCGGTGACATGCTCGGGCGGCGTGAACTGGCTGATGCCGTGCCCGAGGTTGAAGATGTGCGTGGGCCCGGCGCCCGGCCCGCGGTGCGGGGCACCGAAGGATTCGAGCGCGGCGATGGCTTCGCGGGCTATCGCCTCGGGCGGCGCGAACAGCACGTTGGGATCGAGGTTGCCTTGCAAGGCCTTGGAGCCACCCACGGCCGCGCGCGCCGTGCCGAGGTTGACCGTCCAGTCCAGGCCCAGGACCTCGCAGTCCAGATCCTTCATGTCGGCCAGCCACAGGCCGCCGCCCTTGGTGAACACGATGCGCGGCACGGTGGCGCCGGCGGCGTCGGTGCGCTTGAGCTGCGCCAGCACGCGCCGGGTGTAGGCCAGGCTGAATTCCTGGAACTTGCCGTCGGCCAGCACGCCGCCCCAGCTGTCGAACACCATCACCGCCTGCGCGCCGGCGTCGATCTGCGCGTTCAGGTAGGCGGCCACGGCGTCGGCGTTGACGGCGAGCACGCGGTGCATCAGGTCCGGCCGCGCGTACATCAGGCTCTTGACCCGGCGGTAGTCGTCGCTGCCGCCGCCTTCGACCATGTAGCAGGCCAGCGTCCAGGGGCTGCCCGAAAAGCCGATCAGCGGAACCCGGCCGTTGAGCGCCCGGCGGATGCTGGTGACCGCATCGAACACATAGTGCAGCTTGTTCATATCCGGCACGGCTAGGCGGGCCACGTCGGCTTCGGTGCGCACGGTGTGGGCGAACTTTGGCCCTTCGCCCTGCTGGAACGACAACCCCAGGCCCATGGCGTCGGGCACGGTGAGGATGTCGGAAAACAAAATCGCCGCATCGAGCGCATACCGGTCCAGCGGCTGCAGCGTGACTTCGGTGGCGAAGTCCACATTCGTCGCCAGCCCCATGAACGAACCCGCCTTGGCCCGCGTGGCGCAGTATTCGGGCAGGTAGCGCCCGGCTTGGCGCATCAGCCACACCGGGGTGTAGTCGGTGGCCTGGCGCAGGCAAGCGCGCAGGAAGGTGTCGTTCTGCAGGGGGGCAAAGCTCATGGGGGTGTCCGGTGCGGGGGCTTCAGAAAGAAGCGGCGATTATCCCGCGCGGACCTTGCGGGCCGGTTCGCGCTGGCTCAGGGATCAGGCGGGCAGGGTGAGCGTCGAAGCCAGCGCGTCCAGCGGGCTGGCCGTGCCGCCAGCCGCCACCTTCAGCACATGCGTGTAGATCATGGTGGTCGATACATCCGAATGCCCCAGCAGCTCCTGCACGGTGCGGATGTCGGTGCCTGCCTGCAGCAAGTGGGTGGCGAAAGAGTGGCGAAGGGTATGAACCGACACCGGCTTGTGAATGTGGGCTGCGGCGGCGGCGAGCTTGATGGCCCGCTGCAACCGCTCCTCATATAAGTGGTGTCGGCGCTGAGCCCCCGAGCGTGGATCAACCGACGGCTTGGCCGACGGAAAAACCCAGAACCAGCCCCAGCGCCGGCCCAGATCAGGGTACTTCACGGCCAGAGCGTCTGGAACCTCAACCCCCTCAGCTTGCGCCTTGCGATCGCTGGCCCACACCTCCCTGGCGGTTGCAACCTGCGCCATTAAGGCTTTCTCCAGGCTGCGCGGCAGCATCACCACCCGGTCCTTCCCTCCCTTGGCCTCGCGCACCACCAGCACATGGCGATCAAAGTCAAGGTCCTTCACCCGCAATCGCAAACCCTCCATCAGCCGCATGCCCGTTCCGTACAGCAACCGGGCCAGCAAACCCAGCTCGCCCTCCATGGCGCTCAACAGGGCCGACACTTCCGCCCGGGTCAGTACCGAAGGAATCCGCCGCGGCTGGGTGGGGCGCTGCAAATCGTTCATCCAGGGCAAGCTTTGCCCCAACACATCGCGGTACAGAAACAACAACGCGCTCAGGGCCTGGTTGTGGGTTGACACCGAGGCGCGCCGCTCGGTGGCCAGCATTTGCAGGAACGCCTGAACCTCGGCGCCGCCCATGTCGCGGGGATGTCGCATCGCCCCAGCGCGACCGTGCCAGCGAACAAAAAAGCGAATCCAGTACAGGTATGCCTCTTCGGTTTTGAGGCTATAGTGTTTGTACCGAATCACCTCGCGTACCCGATCCAGCAAGCGCGGTGACTGGGGAAGATAGGCGTCCGACGTCATGCAGCACCTCGGCTATGTATGTAAACACAGTACCACCGCCCGCACACTGGCGTCAAGCGCCGAACAAGGCAGTCCGTGTTGGGGTCGCTTACCTTGCGAGCCAGCTTATGCCGCAGTCTATTCTGGCTTTTCCAGATTAGGCGACGGCCTACATTACGTTAGACCTCAGGGGGACGCATGCCAGAAGGTGGAGCGCTAATCAATCTCGGGGACTTGTCGAAGCCCGCGACGATCCTCGTTGAGAAGGTCTGTGGTGCCGTAGGTGTCCTCTTCGAACCGACCCGAATAAAACGGCAAGCACGAGCGGAAGCCGAGGCGGACAAGATTAAAGCACTCGCAAGGATCGAGCTGAGAGACATTGAGCAAAGAGCTCTTGAGCGCTTTCTGCACCAGGAGGCCCGTAAGCAGGAAAACATTGAGAGCATCACGGCGCAAGCTGCCGCATCCCTTCCCCACGACGCCAAAGTCGAAGGTCTCGAAGAGGATTGGATCGCAAACTTCTTCGAAAAATGTCAGTCGATTTCCGATCAGGAAATGCAGTCCCTCTGGTCCCGGCTATTGGCAGGCGAGGCTACGGCACCTGGAACCTACTCGAAGCGTACGGTTGACTTTGTGTCAACAATTGATAAGAAGGATGCGGCGCTATTCACCAAGTTTTGTCAGTTTGTTTGGATGATTGGAACGCCGATTCCATTGATTTTCGATGTCGAAGATGACATTTACAAGAGCGCTGGCATTCATTTTTCGGACCTGAAGCACTTGGACGCGATCGGTCTGATCTCCTTTGAGTCGGTATCCGGCTACATCAGGAAAGGGTTTGGAAAGAACGCAGTTATCTTTTACTACGGAAAACCCATGCTGCTCGAATTCGCGAACGATGCGAACAACCAGCTTCAGATTGGCCACGCTCTTTTGACGAACACAGGCGCCGAGCTCGTGAACATATGCGGTTCAGAACCAAATGAAAAGGTGACTGAGTACGTTGCACGCAAGTGGGCTGATCAAAATGTCGCCCTCGCGAGCATCCCGCTGCGGTCAAAACAAGCATGAGGTCTAACAGGTTGATCGACACGGACGTCCAATCGGCCAGCTTCGCCGGCCCATTGGCCGCCGGTCATCGCCGACGTTAGGCGGCACGAATGCTCCGCTTCATCCGTAGACTTCTCGACTCCAAAGCCAAGCCAAAGATCGCGCATCCAGTCCTAGGCCCCCTTCAGCTTGAACAGGGCAAGAGGGGCCCATACTGGCTGCGCGAGGCCTACGCGGACGGAGAACTCACGTTGTCGATCGACGCAGAGGGTGAGGCTGAACCAACAGAAGCTCAGGTAGCGTTCTTCAACTGGATCAACAGTGATCTAGAGTCAATCTACTCGCAAGTCGCACCTGAACTGTCGTCAAGGCATCAAGGTATGCAGCGAAAGCCGGTTGACGCGGACTGGCACAAGACCTTTCGCTTGGTGGGAATCAGCGTCCCCTCCGACGGGAACAAGCTAGCCCCTTGGGACATCACCTTCGAATGCCTCACGGACAACTCCGGCAACCTGTACACCTGCTACTTCGAACGCGGAGCATTGGCAAACGTGTCAGTCGATACGTGAGCTCGTTGGCCGCGAGGTGCCGCCTAACCCTTCGCTGGAGCGGGACCTCCACCGGCATGGCACTTGGCCCGCGAGGCGCTCTGGCTTATCGTCCGCCTCGCGGGCCAAGCGCCATTCCGGTTCCGGCCCCTCAGCTCAAACGTTAGGCGGCAGAATCCGCACGTCGACACACTAGGGAGACTCCGATGGCTTTCACAGTCCCAATCGACAATCCAATCGTCGCCGCCATTCGCGCGCTTTACGGTGTTGCGACTGACGTTGGCGAGTACATCGACGGTCTCATCACATCGATGAAGAAGTCGACGAATCGAACCATCGAGGCCGCAGGGCGCGTCATCGAGGCCGCCAAGTTCGGGTTTGGCATCGGGTTCGTGGTTCCAGTTGCCCTTATCGCCATTGGTCAGTTCATCCTCGGCCACCCGTTGCTCGCAGTTGGGACAGTCATCACGAGCCCCGTCAATCCGGTCGCCATGACCTGTGCCGCTATTGGCGCGATCTACTTTGGCTGGAATGCGCTCTCGGAAGCAGAGAGAAACGACATTGTCGAGAGGATCCAGTCCTCGCTGGAGCTTGGCGCAGAACTGGTTAAGTCCATCGTCGCCTTCGTGATTGGAAAGTCGAAGGAGCTTCTTAACTCGGAGACTCTCGCCGACCTCAAGCGCTTCATCGGCGACGCCGCAAGTTTGTTTGGTCGAACAGTAGCTGATGTAACTCGAGCGATTGCGGACCGTGCGGCCGGGGCGTACGACCTAGTCACGGAGAAGCTCAAGCGCTCGCCGGACAAACCTGATGAGTTGCCAAGATTGCCCTTGTAGTAGTACGCCGCTGCCGCCTAACCCTTCGCTCGAGGCGACCCTCCACGGCTTGGCACTTGGGCCGCGAGGCGCTTGTTCTTATCATCCGCCTCGCGGCCCAAGCGCCAACCCGCGGCGGTCGCCTCAGCTCAAACGTTGGGCGCTACGATAAACAATCACTTCATGAGGCGGATTCACAATGGAACAAAAACCACCTATCACCATATCCTCACTTGATGCGGCGCGACTTGAAAAGATACTCGATTCGCTTCGCAACAAGCAGATTCCAAACAAGGAGGATTTTCAAGCGGAGTTGGACCGGGCCAATATTGTGGAGCCGGAAGAAATGCCGCACGACGTTGTCACAATGACTTCAACAGTAGTCTTCCGGATGGACTCATCTGGCAAGGAGTTCGCCTTGACACTTGTCTATCCAGACGACATTGACGATGGAGCGGGAAAAATATCAGTTCTGGCACCTGTTGGTAGCGCACTTCTCGGATTGAGAGAGGGCGACGAGATATCTTGGCCCAAGCCCGGCGGTGGATTGCTCAGAGTTTGCATCTCAAAGGTTGTGTATCAACCAGAGCGCTCCGGTGACTTTCGGCGGTAGCTGGCACTTGGCGAATCCGTGTCGCCCAACAAATCGTTCCAGCGGACGCGCTAATGCGCGCCGCTGAACTCAAACGTTAGGCTTCATGTTGCCTGAGATGCCATTGGCGTGCTCCATGCGGCGTTAGGGAGGCGCTGATGGCGCACAGCGTGCGCATGGTGCGGGTGGTGGCCCGCGAGCAAGATCTGGTGGGCCGTTTGCGCGGCCAGCAGCTCGCGCTGTTTCTGATCGACGCCGCGCCCGGCCCGGTGCTGCAGCAGCGGCTTTCGCGGCTGATTGCGCTGGGGCTGATGCGCGACGCGCACAACCCGGCCGCGCAGCCGATCCGCTTTCGGCTCGCGGTGGGCCTGCGCAGCACCTACCCCGGCGCTTACGATGCGCTCGAGCGCGAGCTGCAGGCCCTGCTCGCGCCGCCATTGACACCGGGCCGCGCCGGCGCGGACAGCCAGCGCGCGCTGCGCTTCCTCAACCCCGAGGTGGTGGTGCGCCGGGTGGCGGCTTGAGACGTTGCAAGCGAATCCTTCACGCCCGGTTCATTCACCGCTTCTAAGCCGTCAGGGCGTGTCGCCTGGACGCACGGACCGGCGCGCCCACTCCACCTTCAGGCACTTGTCCTGCACCACGGCAAGCCCGGCGGCGCGGGCGCGCGCGGCGGCCTCGTCGTGCCGGATGCCCAGTTGCAGCCAGATTGCCGGGGCGCCGATGGCGATGGCTTCATCCACCACCGGGGGGACATCCTCCGACTGGCGAAAGACGTTGACCAGGTCGATGCGCGCATGCTCGGCCGCCTCGCGCAGTGAGGCATAGACCGGCTCGCCGAGGATGGTCTGGCCTGCGGCGACGGGGTTGACCGGCACGATGCGCCAACCCGAGGCTTGCATGACGCGCGCCACGTCATGGCTCTCGCGCGTGGGTTTGGGTGAGAGCCCGACCACCGCCACCGTGCGGCAGGTGTCGAGCAGCAGCGCGATCGTCTGCGCTTCGCGATCAAAGGGGGCATCGGTCGTCATGGGCGCTCCTTTTTTTGAAGATGAGAGGACCATTTTGTGCTGGCAATCGGCGCAAAACAGCACTGAAAATCGGGCTCGGCGGCCGCTGGGGATGCGGGGGCAGGGGGCGGGCCCGCTCACAACCGTCCCAAGGCCCCGCGTAGTTCATCGACCGAGATCAGTTCCGACAGCACCACGGGCGCCTGGCCCGGGGCGTGCAGGACGTAGACCGGCACGCCGTTGCGGCCCAGGCGCGCGAGCTCGGCGGTGATGGCGGGGTCGCGCCGGGTCCAGTCGGCGCGCAGCAGACGCACGTTCTTGGTCCGCAGGTCGGCGAGCACCGCAGGGTTCGCGAGCGTGGTTTTCTTGTTGTATTGGCAGGTCACGCACCAAGCGGCGGTGAAGTCCACGAACACGGCTTGGCCGCTGGCCACGATCGACTCGACCTTGCCCGGTGCCCAGGGCTCCCAGACCAGCGCGCCGTCGGCGGCCGTCGCGCTCGGCGTCGCCCCGGTGTCGCTGAGGCTGGTGGCCTCCATTTGCCCCACGCGCGGGCCGAAGGCGCTCGCCGTCCAGGCGAACAGCGCGAGCGCCACGGCGACGAGCGTCCAGCGCGCGCGGCCCTGCAGCGTGAACGCCCAAATGACGAAGGCGAGCGCCACCAGCAACGCCAGCAGCGCGCCGGCGCCGTCGATGCCGCTTTGCTGCCCCAGCACCCACACCAGCCACACCACGGTGGCGAACATGGGGAAGGCCATGAGGTGGCGGAAGGTGTTCATCCACGCACCCGGGCGCGGCAGCGCGCGCGCCACCGCGGGCGAGAGCGCGGCCACCAGGTAGGGCAGCGCCAGCCCGAAGCCGATGGCAGCGAACACCGCCAGCGCCTGTGCGCCGGGCAGCGCCACCGCAAACCCGAGCGACGCCCCCATGAACGGCGCGGTGCACGGTGAGGCCACGGCCACCGCCAGCACGCCGGTGAGGAAGGCGTCGGCCACAGGGTGGCGCGCATGCAGGCTGGCCACCGACGAGGGCAGCACGCTGCCGAACTCGAACAGGCCGGCCAGGTTCAGCCCGATGAGCGTGAACAGCGCGGCCAGGCCGGCCACCACCCAGGGGTTCTGCAGCTGAAAGCCCCAGCCCAGGCTCTCGCCCGCGGCGCGCAGCGCCAGCAGCAGCGCGCCCAGCGCGACGAAGGACACGACCACGCCCACCGTGTACGCCAGGCCGCTGATGCGGTGCGCGCGCCGGTCGTCGGCATGCTGCGCGAAGCCCAGCACCTTGATGGCCAGCACCGGGAACACGCAGGGCATGAGGTTGAGGATGAGCCCGCCGACAAAGGCGCCCAGCAGCGCCGCGAGCAGGCCCACGCTGGCACCGCCGGCCTGGGTGGCCGGGGCGCCCGGCGTGGCGGCTGCGCTGGCGGCGTTGGCGCGCAGCGCGGCTTCGAGCGCGGGCGAGACGCCGGCCTTGGCGGCGGCATCGGGCCAGGCGCCGTCGATGCGTGCCACCACGCGCACGGCCGTGTCGCCCGCGCGCAGCACGAAGGGCATGCTCGCGGGGCTGGCGCTGCGCTCCTTCGACAGCGGCAGTTCCACGCGCCAGGCCTCGCCGTCCCAGCTTCCTGCCGCGGCCGGGGTGTTGGCGGCGGCGTTGTCGAGCACCTCGGGCGTTTCCGGGAACACGGACAGCGGCTGCCCGCGCAGCGCCGCGGGCAGGCCACGCACGCCCAGCACCAGCCGGTCGCCCTGCAGCGTGGCGCTGGCCGGGGCGGCGGCGCCAAGGTCCTTGGGCACGGCGGCCAGCGCCGCCTCGAAGGCCGCGCCGTTGGCGGCGAGCGAGCCGTCAAGCGGCAGCGCGAGCGCGAACTCGCCCTCCTGCGGAATGCACTCCTGCCGGCAGGCGAGCCAGCTCGCCTTGAGCCTGACCTCCACACTGCGCGCGCCGGGCGCGGGTTTGAAGTCGGTGGTGAAGCGCAGCGGCACGGGCAGCAGCACGGTGCCGTCGTAGCCGTAGTTCACCAGCGGCGGAACGGGCAGCTTCTGCGGCGCCGGCCAGGCGATGTCGCCGGCCTGCACGCCCGCGGGCAGCGTCCATTCCAGCGTGGTGGGCAGGCCGGAGTCGCCGGGGTTTTGCCAGTAGGTGTGCCAGTGCGGCTGGTGCGTGAGCCTGAGGCCCAGCCACACCGGTCGCTCACCCGCCTGCGCGGGCTCGCGCGGCAGGCCTTGCGGCGCATGCGCGAGCAGTTCGGCCCGTACCTCGGGCGTGGTGACCACGTTTTTGGCAAGAATCTGGCCAAACCCCAGCGTGGAATGGAACAGGGTTGCTATCGAAAAAAGAGTCAGCCACAGGGCTTTGGGCAGGGTGGGCAGGCGCATGGGTGTGTGGGAAGCGGGGGCGGGCGCGGCGCCCGTACACGAAATCGGAGTGGGCGCACCCCCCGGAGGTTCCCGGCACTATAGCGAGCCGGGGCAATGCTTGCAGGCCGCGCGGGGTGGGTCGAATAATGCGGCCCGGTCCGTTGCCTGCAAGGAGATCCCATGCCCAGCATCGACGCTGCGCTTGCGCGAACCCTCGAACCCTGGGCGCAGCGCGTGCGCGCCCGAACGCCGCTGCCGCTGCGCATCGGCTGGGGCGACGACCCCGCCGCCGCCCTGCTGCTGTGCGAGCCCGGCACGCCGCCAGCGGTCACCTTGACGCTGCGCAGCCCTGCAGCCCTGCCGGCGCTGCTCTCGCCCAGCCTGGAGTCCCTGGGCGAAGCGTATGTGGAGGGCCGCATCGACCTCGAGGGCTCGGTGGCCGATGTGATCGAGATCGCCTGGCGGCTGGCCGAAACCGGCGCCGCGAGCGCCGAGGACGCGCGGGCGCTGGCCGACCCCGCGCCCCAGGGCAGCGCGCTCTCGCGCCTGATGCACCGCATGGGCGAGGCCCTGCGCGAGCGCCAGCGCCACACGCCCGAGGCCGACCGCGAGGCCATCCAGTACCACTACGACGTCTCCAACGACTTCTACGCCCGCTGGCTGGACCCGGCGATGGTGTATTCCTGCGCCTACTTCGAAACCGGCGAGGAGACGCTGGCGCAGGCGCAGCAGAAGAAGATCGATCACATCCTCACCAAGCTGCGGCTTGCACCCGGGCACACGCTGCTCGACATCGGCTGCGGCTGGGGCGCGCTGGTGATGCGCGCGGCGCAGCGCTTTGGCGCGCGCTGCGTGGGCATCACGCTGTCGCAGAACCAGTACGAACTCGCGCGCGAGCGGGTGCGCGCCGCCGGCCTGCAGGACCGCGTCGAGATCCGGCTGCAGGACTACCGCGAGGTGCAGGGCCGCTTCGACCGCATCAGCAGCGTGGGCATGTTCGAGCATGTGGGCCTGGCCAACCTACCGCTGTACTTCCGCCGCATCCACGATCTGCTGGCCGACGACGGCTGGGCGATGAACCACGGCATCACCAGCACCGACCCGGCCAACGGCGAGACGCCCTACGGCGGCGGCCGCTTCATCGACCGCTACGTCTTCCCGCAGGGCGAACTGCCGCACGTCGGCACCGTGCTGACCACGCTGCAGCAGGGTGGCCTGGAAGCCTTCGACGTGGAGAGCCTGCGCCGCCACTACGCGCGCACCCTGCAGTGCTGGAGCGAGGCCTTCGAGGCCCAGGCCGAGGACTTGCGCCGCATGACCGACGAGCGGCGCTTTCGCATCTGGCGCGTCTACCTCGCCGGCTGCCGCTGGGCCTTCGAGCACGACCACATCGCGCTCTACCAGGTGCTGTGCCGCCGCGCGGGCCGCCCCGCGCGCGAGCTGCCGTGGTCGCGCCGCTGGATGTACGCGGCCGACGCCACGGCCGGTGCCGGCGCGGATGCGGCGGGGGCCTCAGCGTGAGGCGCTGCCGCCCCCGGGCGCGAAGCGTGCGAACACCTCGGGCAGCGTGCGGGGCGCGCGGATGCGCAGCTGCTTGTTGACGTTCTCGCGGCCGTAGACCACCGCGATGTCGGCCTCGCGCACGCCGAACTGTCGCGCCAGGAAGGCCACCATCGCATCCGTCGCCCGGCCGTTGAGCGGTGGCGCCTTCACGCTCACGCGCAGCTGGTTGGCCAGCGGCTCGCCGATCGCATCCTTCTTCGCGCCGGGCTTGCCCAGGATGTTGACGACCAGCACCTCGCCGTCCCAGCAGTAGAAGGACTCGCCGGTGGCGTTGCGCGGCTGCATGGCGCCCGACGCGGGACGGATCAGGCCGCGAAGCCCAGCACCACGCGCCGGGTGCGGGCCGACTTCTTCTCGATCCGGGTCACCACCACGGCGCCGATCTCGGCCGTGTTGGCCACGTGCGTGCCGCCGCAGGGCTGGAAATCCACCGGCACCTCGCCCGCACCGATGCGGATGGTGCGCACCACGCCGCTGCCGCGCGGCGGTTGCACGCTCATGCTCTTGACCAGCGCGGGGTTGGCGTCGAGCTCGGCATCGGTGATCGCGCCCACCACCACCGGGTGCGCCTCGGCCACCAGCCGCGCCAGGCCGGCGGTGAGCGCGTCCTTGTCCAGCGGCTCGGTGGTGGCGAAGTCCAGCCGGGCATAGTCCGGCGTGATCGAGCAGCCATCGACCAGTGCCGGCACCAGATGGCACAGCAGGTGCGTGGCGGTGTGAAAGCGCATCAGCCGCTGGCGGCGCGGCCCGTCGATGCACGCCTGCACCCGCGCGCCCACGCGCAGGCCCAGGGCCTCGTATTGCTCCTCTAACGATAGCGAAATCTCACCGGTTGGCGCTGGGATATGGCAGATATCCTGCGTGAACTGCCCCGCGGCGTCCTTGGCCTTGCGGGTGTCGGCTATCGCAATGCGGCGGCCATCGTCGAGCACCAGTTCCCCCGCATCCCCGGCCTGCCCGCCGCCCAGGGGGTAGAACACCGTGCGGTCGAGCACGATGCCCTGCGGCGTCAAGGCGGTGATGGTGGCGGTGCAGCGGGTGAGCGTGGCGTCCTGGCGGAAGAGGTCTTGGGTCATGGGGTCATGATCCTGGAAACGGCCGTTGGATGCGCCCGACGGTGTCGCGATCGGGGTGTCAGGCAAGCGATGAGTCCGGATTTCATGCGGCGCGTGTTGGAACAGGCAGCGGCCAACTGCGGTTTCCAGGATGATACGAAGCCGGGCCAGCGGCCGCGCTACCATGCCGCCATGAGCCCGCCCCTGCCCCCCTCGCGCCGCTGGGCCGACCTGGCCACCACCGACTTTGCCGCGCTCGACCTCACCCGCGCCATGGCCGTGCTGCCGGTGGCCGCCACCGAGCAGCACGGGCCGCACCTGCCGCTGAAGGTGGATGCGGCGCTGGTGGACGGCATCGTCGACGCTGCGCTGCCCCACCTCGCGCCCGAGCTGCCGGCGCTGTTCCTGCCCACACAGGCCATCGGCTTCAGCCCCGAGCACACCGCCTTCCCCGGCACGCTGAGCCTGCGCGCCGAGACCGTGATGCGGCTGTGGACCGAAATCGCCGAAAGCGTGGCCGCCGCAGGCGTGCGCAAACTCCTCATCTTCAACAGCCACGGCGGCCAGGTGGGGCTGCTCGACCCGGTGGCGCGCGAGCTGCGCGCGCGCCTGGGCCTGCTTGTCTACACCACCAGCTGGTTCAATCTGCCGCTGCGCGACGCCGCCGGCGCCGACCCGCAGGCGGCCTTCGGCGCCGCTGAGCAGCGCTTCGGCATCCACGCCGGCGCCATCGAAACCTCGATGATGCTCGCCCTCGAGCCCGCTTCGGTGCGCATGCAGGCCGCGCAGTCCTTCGCCTCGGCCGCGCAGGCGCGCGCGGCGGCCTTTCCCCTGTTGGGCGACGGCCGCAGCGCCAAGCTCGCCTGGCAGATGCAGGACTACAACCCCGCGGGCGCCGTCGGCAACGCCGCGGCGGCCGATGCCGCCGTGGGCCGCTCGCTGGTCGAGGCCGCCGGCCGCGCGCTGGCGCAGCTGCTGACCGAGATCGACCGGCTGCCGCCCGAGACGCTGCGCAGCCGCTGAAGCAACGCTGAACAAGTCCCGCGCCAGCACCTTCAGGGCGCGCGGCCGCGCGAGGGCCGGATGCGCGTTGCGATAATTTCGCACCGCATGTCCCGACCCAAGGAGCCCACCATGACCCCATCCCGCCGCTTCTGGCTCAGCCGCACCCTGTGCGCCCTCGCCGCCTGCACCGCACTTGCCGCTTCGGCGCAGACGGGCGCGGCCGTCAAGCTGCTCGTGGGCTTTCCGCCCGGCGGCGGAACCGACGCCGTGGCGCGTGTGCTCGCCGAGCCGCTGCGTGAGGCGCTGGGCGCGCCGGTGGTGGTGGAGAACAAGCCCGGCGCGGGCGGCCAGATCGCCGCGCAGACGCTCAAGGCCGCGCCGGCCGACGGGCACACCTTCTTCGTCTCGCACGACCACACCATCACCATCCTGCCCATGGTGGTGAAGAACCCCGGCTACGACAGCACGCGCGACTTCGTCCCCGTGGCCGGCTTCGCCACCTTCGTCAACGCCTTTGCCGTCTCCGGCGGCACCCCGGCCAAGAGCTTCGACGAATACGTGGCCTGGGTGAAATCCCAGGGCGCCCGGAGCAACGTGGGCATCCCGGCGCCGGCGTCCACGCCGGAGTTTCTGGTGCAGCTCATCGGCAAGCGCTACGGGCTCGACCTGGTGGCCGTGCCCTACCGCGGCAGCGCGCCGATGATGGCCGACATGCTGGGCAACCAGATCGCCGCCGGCGTGGGCTCGGTGCCCGACTTCATCGAGAACCACAAGGCCGGCAAGCTGCGCGTGGTCGCCGTGCTCGGCGGCAAGCGCCAGGCCACGCTGCCCGACGTGCCGACCTTCTCTGAGCTCGGCCTCAAGGGGCTCGAGGACATGCCGTACTACGGCGTGTTCGCGCCCGCCGGCACGCCCAAGGCGGCGGTGGAGAAGTTCGCCGCCGCCCTGTCCAAGGTGCTTGCCCAGCCCGCCGTGCGCGACCGCCTCACCGCCATGGGCCTGACGGTGGAATTCATGACCGGCGCGCAACTCGCCGCGCGCGAGGCCGCCTACCGCAAGACCTGGGCCGAGATCATCGAAAAAAGCGGGTTCAAGCCGCAGTGACGCCGACGCCAGGCGCCGCGCCACCCGACGCGCCGCTGCCCCTCCTCGACCGCCGCGGCGCGAGCGCCGCGCTCGCCCTGGCCGACCTTGGCAACTTGCGCGCACGCCTGCGCGCGCTCGGCGCCAACGACGCGCATGTGCACCGCGTGCTGCGCCTGTGGTCGCAGGCCCAGCCGCAGGACAGCGGTCGCCGCCGCATCGACGACTTCCTGCCGCGGCCGCTGCGCGAGGCCTTGCCCGAACTCAGCGCCGCACTGGAGGGTCTCGCCCGGCTGCACAGCCTGCACCCGGCCGAGGATGGCTCGGCGCGGCTGCTCGTGGCCCTGGCCGACGGCCAGACCGTGGAGAGCGTGCTGCTCGCCCCCGGGCGCACGCCGGGGCTGTGCGTGTCCACCCAGGTGGGCTGCGCGGTCGGCTGCGTGTTCTGCATGACCGGTCAGGGAGGTCTGGTGCGCCAGCTCGGCAGCGCCGAAATCGTCGCCCAGGTGGCGCTGGCGCGCACGCTGCGGCCGGTGAAGAAGGTGGTGTTCATGGGCATGGGCGAGCCCGCGCACAACCTCGACGCCGTGCTCGACGCCATCGAGCTGCTGGGCACGGCGGGCGACGTCGGCCACAAGAACCTGGTGCTCTCCACCGTGGGCGACGCGCGGGTGTTCGAGCGGCTGCCGGCCTGCCGCGTCAAGCCGGCGCTGGCGCTGTCGCTGCACAGCACCGACGCCGCCCGGCGCGCTCAGCTCTTGCCGCGCGCGCCGCGTCTGTCGCCGCAGGAGCTGGTGGAGGCGGCCGACGCCTGGGCCCGCCACAGCGGCTACCCGGTGCAGGTGCAGTGGACGCTGATCGACGGCCTCAACGACGGCGAAGACGAAATCCAGGGGCTCGAACGCCTGCTGCACGGCCGCTATGCCGTGCTCAACCTCATTCCGTACAACACCGTGCCCGGCCTGCCCTGGCGGCGGCCCGACTGGGAGCGCGCCGCCGCGATCGCCCGCCGCCTGCACCGCCGCGGCATCCTCACCAAGCTGCGCCACTCCGCCGCACAGGAGGTCGAGGGCGGCTGCGGGCAGTTGCGGGCCCGCGCGCTCGCCGTCGGCGCGGCCGCGTGACGCTCGGCGGCTCTGACCGGTCTCCAAGAAGAAGCCCGCCGGGCCGCCCCAAGGGCCCTCGGCGTCCTCTCGGGGGCCGGCAGGGAGAAGCCTGGCCCTGGGCGCGCTCAGACGCCGCGGGCGCGGTCGGCGGCGAAGCGCTGGCGGAATTCGGCGAAGCCCCCGGCGTCGAGCGCCGCACGGACTTCACGCATCAGGTTCAGGTAGTAGTGCAGGTTGTGCACCGTGGTGAGCATGGGGCCGAGCATCTCGCCGCAACGGTCGAGGTGGTGCAGGTAGGCGCGTGAGAAGCCCTCGCGCCCGCCGGCCTCCCAAGGCACACCGCTTTCACCTGCGCAGGCATAGCAGGTGCAGGACGGGTCGAGCGGCTGCGGGTCGCTCTTGTGGCGGGCGTTGCGGATCTTCAGGTCGCCATAGCGGGTGAACAGCGTGCCGTTGCGCGCGTTGCGCGTCGGCATGACGCAGTCGAACATGTCCACGCCGCAGGCCACGCCCTCGACCAGGTCCTCCGGCGTGCCCACGCCCATCAGGTAACGCGGCTTGTGCGCGGGCAGGCGGTGCGGCGTGTGCGCCATGATGCGGCGCATCTCCTCCTTGGGCTCGCCCACGCTCACGCCGCCGACGGCGTAGCCGGGGAAGTCCATTTCCACCAGCGTGTGCAGCGACTCCTGGCGCAGGTGCTCGAACATGCCGCCCTGCACGATGCCGAACAGCGCGTTCGGGTTGCCCAGCCGCTCGAACTCGGCCTTGGAGCGCGCGGCCCAGCGCAGGCTCATCTCCATGCTCTGGCGCGCCTCGGCCTCGGTGGTGACGTGGCCCTGGGTTTCGTAGGGCGTGCACTCGTCGAGCTGCATCACGATGTCGGAGTTGAGCACCGTCTGGATCTGCATGCTCACCTCGGGCGACATGAACAGCTTGTCGCCGTTGACGGGCGAGGCGAAGTGCACGCCTTCTTCGGTGATCTTGCGCAT
>OFTY01000508.1_pt1 | contig 26884 bp, 31 predicted proteins | sample 1775061 | NCBI WGS metagenome assembly OFTY01 (sample SAMN08195773, study PRJEB24354) | sludge metagenome | isolation source: sludge from phenol fed wastewater aerobic bioreactor B | place: India: Nagpur | collected 2016-09-16 | reverse complement strand
CCCATCTCGACGCGCCAGGAATTGCCATCGGCGGATAAGCTGGCCTGGTAGCCGGTCGACACGGGAAAGACGGTGATGCTGACGCGGCCCGATTTGGCCGCGTCGTCGATTGCTTCTTCGAGGGTCATCTGAGTACAATCCATACGACCGCGACGAAGGCGATGAGCCCCATCGTTTGAGTGAATGCCTCGGGCCAGCTCATTCGAACACGCTGACGGCGACCGGCGCACGTCCCTTCTTCAGTGCCGCGCACAGGCACTTCGTCTGGAAGACGGCATCGTCGAGGGCGTTGTGGTAGACGCCGTCGCGCTTCGATCCGCTCGTGTCGAAGTCGAACAGATCGAAGACCGTGCGCGTGTCACGGACGTTCCAGAACTTCCACGGCACATCGACGCCGACCGCGTTTGCAGCGGCCTCGTAGATAACCGGGTCGAACGCAGCGCCGTGGCCCCACACGCAGACCGCGCCCTGCTTCGCGAACCACGAAGCGAACGATGTCACGACGTCCTTCAGGGGCTTCGGATCGACCAGCAGGGCCTCCTGCGAGGCCTTGGACTGTTCGGACCACCATTGCTCGGTGCGCGGATCGGCGACCAGCCCCGCGGCCTCGCAAGAGGCCCGGTCGATGTTCGCGTAGATCTTCTTCCCGAGCGTGCCGTCGAGTTCGAACTCGACGGCACCGATGGAGCGGAGAATGACGCCCGGTTTCGTGCCGAACGTCTCCAGGTCAAGCATGACGTGCTTCATCCGAACACGCCGAGCGCTTCGCCGTAAGACTGGCGAAGGGCCTCCCGATGATCGCGCACGTCTTGGTCGAGCTTGCGAAGTTTCAGCATCTCGGCGAAGGCTTTCATGTCGTAGCCGCGAGCCTTGGCTTCGGCTTTCACCGACTTGATGTCTTCGCCGATTGCGGCCTTCTCGTCTTCGAGCCGCTCCACCCGCTCGATGAGCTGGCGCAGCTGGTCGGCTGCCACGCGGTGCGAATTGTCACCGCCGTTGATGTCCGCGTTCTGGCTCATCCGATCAGCTCCTGTTCGATGCGGGTCAGCGCGTCGTCGGCGAAGATCATCGCCTGGCGCGTGTCGCGCATTTCGGCGCGGAAGCGGTCAAGCTCGCCGGCCGCAGGGGCCGGAGCGCCAACGTTGCCTTCTGCGGTCGGCATGGCGCCGAGCAGGCGGTCAGACAGACCAATGATCTTGCTGGCGAGACACCGGGCTTCGTGCAGCGTGCCGCGGGCTTCATCGAGCGCGGACGCCGGGACGCCCTGCACGGACGTTTCGATTTTCGGGAATGTGTATTTGTCGAGGTTCATTGTCGTCTCCATGGGATTGAATTGTCTCGCGCCGACCACCGACGCGAGACAAACGATACACTCAGGTCAGCCGAAAAGGCCGCCAGCTCCGGCGCCGCCCTTCGTTTCTTCCGGGGCCGAGCCGGTATCTTCGATCTTCTCGAAGAACTCGTTCGGATCGACCGCAGCACCACCGCCGGTGAACAGCTTCTCGCCGTCGCGCAGCTTCTGGAAATACTGGAGACCGAAGGTCACGCCCTTGCCGGTGTTGCCTTCCCAGGTGTAGGCGTTCAGCACGGGGAAGCCGTAGCAACCTGCATAGACTTCGTCCTTGGTGGCCTGGATGTTCGGGTCTTTGTAGCGAACCGGCGGGGCGATGCGGGTGTTCGTGCGGATGAACCACACATCGGGGCCGTAGCCGGGCTGGATCTCGCCGGCCTTGTCGCCCTTCTTGAAACGGGCCTCCTTGCCGTCACCCTTCAGGAAAGGCGACTTGATGAGGCCGGCGCCGATCATTTCCTTGATCTTGGCCTCGTCGCCCCACTTGGCGTTGATGCACGCCTCGATGATCGCCTTCTCGAAGACGGTCTTCGGGGTCGAGTTCGGGTAGATGAAGGTGGCGCCCCACTCTTCGATCTGCTTGCCGTTCTTGTCCAGCAGAGGCTGACCGGCGTCGTTGGTCTTCTTCTGCGGCTGAAGCAGGAAGAGATCGAAGCCGAGACGGCAATCGGGGGCGCGGAAGTTTTCGCTATGTCCACGGGCCATGTTATGTTCCTTCAGTTCTGAATGTTCGTGAGGGTTACTTGATGTTGGTGCCTTCGACGCCGCGACGCATCCGCGCCAGCGTCCGCTGCTGAAGCCAGTGCTGCGCTTCCTCGATCTTGGTCAGGGCGAGCGCATTTTCGCGGCACGAGAACGGGCCAGCCTGAAAAGACCGCAGCCGGTCGACGACGATCGCCAGCAGGGCTTCCTGGGTCAGGCCGTTGATGCCGGCTTCGTTGATCGGGCCGTTCTGAAACCGGATCACGACGGACGTCTCGTCGGCATCGATGTTGTGGTAGCCGCGAACCTGATAGACGTGGTTCGCGCCACCTGCGCCGGGTTCGTCTAGAACCTCGATCACAAGCCGGTCATTGGCGGGATTGACCTTGTGGTCATCAATTGTCCGCACGTTTGTCTCCTATGTTTCGAAGTAGTTTTCGACCTTGGACTTCGTCGCGGGTCGGGTGGTTTTGGCCTGGCTCACCAGATTGGTGCCTGTGATCGGCCGTTCCCACAGGTGTTCGATCAGGCCCTTGCGCTTCGCGCCGAGAACCTTTTCGAGTTGGGCTACAGATCGCAGCTTGCGATCGTAGATTTCGTCTTCGGACAGCCCCACTTCGGGAGACAAAAGAGACACGGCAAGCGCGCTTTCGTCGTCCTTCCATTTCCTGTTGCCGATCTTCTCGACCAGGATGTAGCCGGGGATTTCCGTGCCGTTCTCAGCCGACGTGTGCGCGAACGCCCGCACGGCCTTGATCCAATTTTCGAGCATGTCCAGCATGTCGAGCGTTTCGGCCAGCTTCTCCGGCGACATCTCGGTCGGCAGATTGCCGATCTTGGCCTCGCCGGTCTCCGGCTCGAAGTATGTCGCGGCGACGGCCAGAGCTTGCTTCCGCAGCGCCGGGCAGGTCGCCTCGGCCGGGCAGAAGGTGCACTTGCCCGGTTTCAGCCATGCGTCGGACCATTCGTCCATGAGAACGCTGTTCGACTTGGCCGCCTCGAAGGCGTCCATGGCCTTCTTCGAGCGGCCCATGGCTTTCAGCAGATCGGCCGTCCACGCGATCAGGTCGGCGACGTGAAACGTCTCGGACCTGATCCGGCCGTCTTTATGCTGCGCGCGGGGCTGGACCACGGTTGCAGTAACCGTGTCGACGTCGAGATCCTGGTGAGCCAGCAACGCACCGAGAGCGTAGGTGCGAAGCTGTACGTTACCGATGACCTCGACGACGCCCATACCGTGCTTGAGGTCTACAACCTCCAGCGTGCGATTATCGGTGTCGTAGCAGACGAAGTCGCCAGTCCCGCCGGCATCGAAAGGAGGCCCGAGATCAGCGAGCGAGAACCGCTCTTCGATCCAGTACTTAGCCCGCTTTCCTTTCTCGCAGTCGTACAGCGACCGGCAATAGTCGACGTACATCTGCGCGGACGCAGTGATCTCTTCGTCCACTTCGATAGAGAATTCTTTCGTCTTCTCAATCTCGCCGAGAAAGTCGCTGGCGTCCTTGCCGGTGCGCAGGCACTTCTCCGACACTTGGTGCGCGCACGTCCCTCTGGCGGCATGGATGCTCTCTTTGTCCGCCGGCGCAAACTGCGACAGCGTCAGAGCGCCAGGGCAGTGCCAATTTCGCGCCGTCGAAGAAGCACTCCACAGTGCGTGTTCGCGATCCCCATGCGCCGTCATTTTAGCCTCCTGAACTCTCCGTGAAGCTCGGTAGCCTTGACATAGGCGGCCGCCGCGTCCTTCACGTTTCGGTAGTGCCCCAATCGATGCTGCTTGTCGGGCGTCTTAATGGTCGCCAGCCACTTGCCTTTGTGCTGGTCGAAGCAGACGCCCTTAAAGCCGCTTTTGTTGTTGCGTTGCGGGCCGCGGTTACGCCCGTTCTCGCTCTTCGTAGCTTCACGAAGATTGCAAAGACGGTTGTCCGATTTGTTGCAGTTGATGTGGTCGATGAAGTGCTCCGGCCAAACCCCGTGCACCATCAGCCAGATCACGCGATGCAGAAGATAATCCTTCATGCATAGGCCAATACCCAAGTAGCCGTCCTTACGGACGTTGCCCGCAATATCGCCAGCGCGCGGGCCTCCTTTTCTGTTGCGGGCCCACCGAACAACGCCAGTCTCCGGCTCGTAGACGAGCCAGTGCCGAGCTTCTTCCGCCGTAACAAGAGGGCGGCTCATTTCGCCCTCCCATACGGATCGGCCTCGATGGCGGCTTCAACAGCGGCCACCGCTTCGGCGTATTTGTCCTCGGGAACCTTCGACAGCTTGTCGACGCCTTCGCCGAACGTCTCGACGAACACCTTCGGCATGTCGGCGAGTGTGTGCAGCATCTTGGCCTGATCGCGCGTGCCGTCGAACTTGTCGGCATAGCGCATCATGGCCTCGACCAGATCGGCCTTGGTCTTCGGCTCAAACTGCTCATTCGTGAATTGCTCGGTCATATCCTGCGTGTACGCGCCGGACTTGCCGCCCCGCATCGTGGCGATGGCGGCTTCGATGCCGGCATCGTCCAGCTCGTGGATCGGCTTGCCGATGAGACCGCCGTCCTGGCACAGCTTCACCGCCGCCGGCATGCCGTGCTTCTTCTGGTAGTCGCCGACGAGACGACGCAGAACGTCGATGGACGCCAGCCCGGTCTTCTCGGTTTCGGCCGCTTCGTCGGCGGCGTCCTGCTCGTCATCCGGGCCGATGCGTTCTTCGCCGGTCGAGACGGCCAGCTTCACGTCGTCCTTCAGATCGGCCTCTTCGGCGGCCTGCTGCTTCGCCGCGTCGGCAGCATCCGCTGCTTCGTCCTCGGCGATTTCTTCCTTGGTGCGGCGGGCGCGGCCCTGCGAGGGCTTGCCGCGTTCGCGCTTCGGCGCTTCTGCCTGCGTTTCAGCGACGCGCTCGCCGACAGCCGTCAGCGCCTCCGCATCAACGGGGCCGACCTTGTAGCCGTCGGTTGTCTCGTTCTCTTGCGATACAGACGAGACAACATGGTCGGCAAGATGCCGTGCCTGCGAGGATGTGATCTGCCCCGGAAGCGTGCGGTGGAAGCCGATGGCCGCCAAGGCCGTCTCGACCTGCTGACCCATATCGCCCCGGTCAGGATGGGCTTCGACGTGAATTGAAAGTGTCATTTTAGAACCTCTCGGATCGCGGACCATTTCCGCATTAGGACGGTCTGGAGCGCATCGTCGATCGAGCCCTCCAGGGTTGCCACACGTACAAGCGGTCGTTGCTTCTGCGTGTGATTGGTGACGCGGAGGGCCATCTGAGCCATGTCCTTCGGCACGAAGGAACTCTCCACGAAAATCAGGTTGGAGGCCGACGAAAGGTCAATTGCCTCGCCGGCGGCCTGTATCTGCGCCAGAAACACCCGGCACTTCGGATCGCGCAGAAAGCGCTGCTCGTTCGCGCTGCGGGCCTTGCCGGACGTCGAACCGTCGATGCCCGTGACGCCATACTTCTCCAGACCGTCCAGCAGCGCCGCGCCGACGTCCTTGTGCCAATAAGCCAGCACGACCTTGTCGAGCGCGCCGTCCAGTTCTTCCTTCACGGCCTCGACAACAAGCCCGGCCTTGATCTCGCCGGTCAGCCGGCGCAGCGGCCCCATGTGCATTTCGAGCGCCGAGCGGTCGCCGGTGCGGGCGGCTTCGAGAATGAGAGCGCCTTTCATCTGGTCGGTGATCTCGCTCGGCAAGGCCGTCGGTGCGATCAGCGGCATGGTCTCGTAGTCCGGCTCCATAATGCCGACGTCTTGCTGCGTCCGCTGCAAGAACATGCCGGCGATGCGGGCGTTCAACTCGTCGAGATTGATGCCCTCGACGAAGACGTCGATCCACTTCGCGAAATAGCCGTGGCCGACCTTCATCGGGCGGGTCTTGCAGTAGCGTTTCATGAAGGCCGAGAACGTGGTCACGTCGGTTGGCCCGAATGCCGTCGTCAACCGCTCGGGAAACAGCGCCCGCAGCATCGGGTACGCATCGGCGGGGCTGTTCGGAAGCGGCGTGCCGGTCAGCAGCCAGACGGCATCGGCGGTGCGCGTCAGGGCCGTCGCGGTGTTCAGGTCGGCCCCGTCGTCGACCAGCGTGCCGTAGACGGCCTGTGTGCGCTTGGCTTCGAAGTTCTTCGCTGCGTGGGCCTCGTCCAGCATCGCAACGCTCCAGCGCCGCTTCAGCAACTCGGCGCGCAGCTTCGGCTGCGTCAGCCCGCCCCATCCGACGATCGCGACGGTTGTTTCCGGCCGGAGAGACTTGCCGCCGGTCAGAACCTGGACGTTACGGTCGAACGAAGACCAGGCCGTCAGACCGGCTTTCCAGACGCCGCGGCCCGATGCGGTCGTGACGACCAGAATGCTCTCGGCCATGCGGTAGTCCGCAGCGATGATGGCAGCACCTGTCTTCCCAACTCTGGGTAGATCCGCTAACAACGCATAGTTGCGTTCTGCAAGGAATTGAGCGCCCGACAATTGCGTCGGCTTGGGTATCATGGTCGTCATTGGGTGGCTCTCCGGCCCTGTCAGTCATTCCGTTCGTCTCGCACCATACGAGACAAAAGATACAGTTTGGTCAAGCAGAATTTTCGATGAGATCGAGCAGTTTCTTCTCGTACCATTCGGCCTTGCGCAGATCCTCGGCGCCGCCTTTGTGGCGGAACCGCCAGCGGTACTTGAACGAGTTACCCCGCAGGTAGCCGATCATCTCTTCGCGCGTCAGCATGGCCGACATGGCGTCGAAGCACTCGATCCCGCCGGTGTTGTAGTGCGAGGGTGAATTGACAGGATCGGGCTTGCGGTCAGGGAAGCCGACAACGTGCTCCCAGCACTCAGCGCTGCAAACCCAGCGGCCATCCGTAAGCTGGCATTCGCCGCCGCCGTCTCCCTCTATCGTCGACAGCCCGCCTTTGCCGCACACGCAACAGACTTCAGGCTTTTCAGCTCTCGGCTGCGGGTAGATCACGCCGGCCATTTCCAGCAGGCGCTCGTGCCGTTCATAGGTGGTCTCGCTCATTCGAATACGCTCCCGATTTCTCGCACCCGAGCCACAAAGGCCGGTGCTTCGTGATAGATTTTCTTGACGTGAAGGTCGACGATCTGGCTGTCGTCGACCCAAACGATCATGTTGCACGCATCGAGCATCTTGGCGAAGTTGTCCGCGTCGGGCTTCTTCGTGGGCCGGATCACGCCCGACAGAGCATGATCGCGCCAGCGCTTCGGCTTCGACAGCGGTACGGGCATTCGGATCTCGACTTCCACCGCAAGCGGCCCGTCCAGCGGAGCCCGGCCAGCCATGGCCTCCTGGGCGACGATCGACAGCCGGTCCTCGAAGCGGACGGTCTTTTCCGGAGTGAAGGCGCGGCCCGTCGACTTGACGAAGCGGGGACGGCCTTTGCCAACCGGAACTCCAGCCAGCATGATCTCGATCAAGCCTGCGCCCTCCGTTCGGCACCTGCGATACGCTCCTGCGTAATCGAGATCATCTTGGCGCAGTTGGCCTTCAGGCTCGCGCTGTCGGTATGCATCATGAGCACTTCCATCTCGTCGATCGCGTCGGCGACGATCAATTCGTCATCGATCTTCAAGTCCTGACAGATCCGCCAGAACATGCGAATTTCATTCACGTCAGCATTTTTCTTAAGCCCCATAGTTACTCTCCCACTCTTAGGTACTTCGTGACGCTGACGGGACGGCCCGTCTCGATCTCTTTTATCGCGATCAGCACCGGCAACCACGTTCCCGGTACGCTCTCGCGCTGCCACCACTTCTCGACCGCGGCCAGCGAGACGGAAAACCCGTATTGCGACAAAACCGTCTGAGCGTGCTGCGGCGTGTGGTAATTCTCGGTTAGGAATTTTTTCCCGTCAAACACCCAAACACCTCGATTTCGTATCCGTTGTATTGTTTGTCCGTTAACTAAACCGACAAAACGTCTGACGTCAAGTGTTTTCTACGACTTTTTGTCTTGACCGTCCGTTTTGCACACGATACAAACGTCTTACATTATTTTCAGCAGCACAATCACAAACCTGTGAATGGAGGAATGCCTTAATGGTCAATGGCCCGGAAATTACGGATACAAGCTTGAAGCGGGGCGGCGGGCGATCCGCCGAGAAGGAAGCCTTCGCCCGTCGCGTGTACAAGCTCATGCTCGACAAGAACCTCACGCAGAGCGATCTTGCTCGCAAAGCCGGACTGGAGCGCAACCGCATTTCGTCCTACGTGCGCGGCGTGGCGCTGCCGACGGGTCTATATCTCAAGAAGCTGGCCGATGCCCTCGGCGTAAATCCGACCGACCTGCTGTTGGATGATCGACTGGCGCCGGAAAAGCCCGCCTACTCGATGACGGTATCGGCCGACGGCAAGAAGATGCACCTGGTCGCCGAGGTGTGGCTTCCGACGGCCGTTGGCGCGCAGATCATTTCGCTGTTGACCGAACATGCGACTACTGACGGAGATTGAAGTGGCTGAGACGCTGCGCTGCTCGGCCTCGAAGGTCAAGCGGCTGCGGCTGGCCGGAAAGCTGGCCTACCTCCCCGGCCGGCCGGTCCTGATCCGAGAAGACGACCTGAACGCCTACCTGGAGAACACAATATGTCAGGCTCAACGCCCTACCTCAAACGTGCCGCCAACGGCACCTACTACGTCCACTGGACAGAAAACCGAATTGGAAAGCGCGTCAGCGCGCGCACGAAGGATCTGGCTGAAGCGAAAGCATTTCTCGGAACGTGGCTCCTGATGGAGCACGAGGCGCCGGTCAAGACCGTCGGCGCGGCGCTGACGATCGACGATGCCTGGGACGTCTACAAGAAGAAGCACGTCGAGAAGAAAGTCACTGGCGTCTATAATGCAGAGTTGGCCTGGAACCAGATGAAGCCCTTTTTTGGTGGCAAGCCTGTCTCGTTTGTCACGCAGGACAGCGTCGATGAATACGTCGAGAGACGAACCGCCGGCAAGCTCGGCCGCAAGGTGAAGCCGCAGACGGTCTCGAAGGAACTGTCCTACCTGCTGGCCGCGCTCAAGTTCTGCGCCGACCCGAAGCGGAAAGTGCTTGATCCGTCGCTGGTGCACAAGGTCGACTTGCCGGAGCCGGGCGACCCGCGGGACCGCTGGCTGACGAAACAGGAAATCCAGAAGCTGCTCGACGCGGCCGGCCGTTTGCGTCGCGGGTCTCGTTTGTCCCGCGCGGAACGGTTCATATGGTTGGCCCTTGAGACGGCCGGGCGCGCTGAAGCGCTGCTGGACCTGACATGGGACCGCGTCGACTTCGAGACGAACGTCATCCATCTGGACGTACCGGGCCGGAGAAAGACGAAGAAGGGCCGCTCGACCGTGCCGATCTCGACGGCCCTGCGGCCCATTCTGGAACGGGCCTACGATGAGCGCACGGGCGATCTCGTGCTGGACAACAAGGCGAAGGTCTGGTCGATGATCCAGCTCGTGGCGATCGAGGCCGGGTTCGGCGGCAAACGGCCCAAGGTGTTGCGCAGCGAGAAACCGAAGGCCACGGGGATCAGCCCTCACGTTTTCAGGCACACTGCCGCGACGAACATGGCAAGGCGCGGCGTGCCGCTATTTTTGATCGCAAAGGCGCTCGGCAACTCTGTGAGGATGGTCGAGCGCGTTTATGCGAAACACAGCGCGGCCGATTTGCAAGCTGCGATGAACACGATTTCCAACGGCCAACTGGAGGCAGCAGAATGAGACTGAAAGAAACATACGGCTGGCGCACGCCTGATCGAACCTACTCGATCGAGGACGCCGTCACGGCAGAACTGGACGGCACTGACTACGACAGAGGACGTCTTGAAGAGGTCGAAGCGACATCCGCTAACACGGCCCGATTTGTCGGCAAGTTGACGGAACGGCTGTTTGACAAGGGCGTGCTGTCGAAAGAAGACATAGCCGCTCTTCTGACCGGCTATGTGCCTGCCGAATGATGGTAGCATCCTTGGTAGCGCGCTACCAAAATGATAGCCATCGATCACGATACAGACGATACAATGGCCAGATACGCCCCGTTCCGGCCCCTGCCAGCGAGGCGGGTCCGGCCAAGATACTGAAAAGACAAACGAGACAGAAGCCGCAAAACTGTGTTGACATCGTAGGGGTCACAGGTTCAATCCCTGTCACGCCCACCATTCGATCCCTCGACCACTCAGGGCTTTGCGGCTTCTCAGAGACAAACGAGACAGTTTGAAAATCTGAGAGTTGGTAGCATGAATGGTAGTCACACCGCGAAATTGATGCGCGAGAAGTTGCGCAAAGAAAAAGAACTGGCCGTCGGGCGCTACAGGGAATTCGTCGTTGACAAGATGCGAGAGCATCGCGATCGACACTACCCTAAAGGGCCCTACGGCCTGTCTATCGCAACTCGCGAATTCATGCTCGAAATGCAGTCGCACAGTTGTGCGATCTGTCGGCGCCCGTTCACCAAAAAGCTGAAACCTTGCACGGATCACTGCCACGATTCCGGCAAAGTGCGAGCATTCTTGTGCAACGGCTGCAACACGGGACTAGGTTTTTTCAGGGAGAGCCCGGAAGCTTTGCGCCGGGCTGCTGAATACGTCGAGCACCACATCACCCTGCGGGGCGAGTAGCAAAAACGTCAGGCCGGCATCGAAGCGAACAGCGCGGCCAGTCTCGACTGACGCGCCTGTTCCGCTTCGTCGGCGGCCTGCCGACGGCGATTGAAGTTGTCGAGCACACTGGCGAACGACACGGGCTCTTGCGGGCCAACGATATCCCCGAAGACCGACTGAAGCGCCTGCTGAGGCGAAACAGCCTGCACGCCCTGCCCCGGCGTCGCAGTACCACTACCCGACGACGTGACTTGCGAGCCGCCGACCATGTCACCGAGCAAGGCCGCCGCTTTTTGGCGGTGGCCTCCCATCTGACGCTCCCACTTATCCCGCACGTCACCCGGCGCGCCGCCGTTGTTCGCGTCTGACGCGCCGTACTTTCCCGGCGCGCCGGCATTGATCGTCGAGTAGAGATCGAGCCCCGACATGCCCGGCTTGAAGCCGGACGAGATGAAATATTTTGCGATGGCCCCGTTCTCGCCGAGCTGCGAACCAAGTGGATCATTCCAGTCGACCCCGTACCGACGCGCCTGCGGCTCGCCGAACTGGATCAGGCCGCGGTGCTGACCCCACTGCGTTGTCGGGCCGCGTTTCGTTGGGTCGAACGTGCCGGCGGTCTCGTAGGAGATGGCCGTCGCCAGATCGAGCGGATCGGCCCCGATTGCCCTTGCGGTTTCGAAGATGCCGCGGCGCAGGATTTCGTTCGTGTTACCGGCCATCGATCGCCCTCATCGTTTCGCGCTTCGTATCGTCGTCTTCCTCGTTCATGAGGTCGACGAACGTCGAGGCTTCATTGCCGAGCCAGCCCTTTGCCTTGCGCGCCAGCGCCGCCCGGTTCGCCGGGTTGTTCTCCAGCAGCAGCGACGATGCGACGTCCTTGTCCGTCAGCGCCTTGTCGAGCAGCAGTTCGAACGCCTTGGCGCGCTGCCGGCCGACAACGCCACGGGCCACCTTGCCGGCGAGATAGGTGCCGATGTAAGCCCACGACGCCCGGCCCGTCTGCGCCTGGTAACCCTTCGAACCGACTTCGGCGAGCGTGACAGGCGGCTGGCCCTTCATCATGAGCGCCGTGCCGGACGGGTTCGTCGCGTTGCCGACCTTGGCGCCGGTGTTCACGGAGCGCAGCGCATTCGCCAGCGTGCGGATATCGGCCAGATGCTGCGGGTCGTCCTTGTAGAGACGTTCCGCGACGGCGGCCTTCGCCGGGTCGTCGAGGAAGGACAGCATCTTGCGCGGCATCCACGGCGCGATCCCGCTCTCCGTCGTGGCGTTCTCGTTCTTGCTGCGACTGTCGGCCTCCAGCTTCTTCCAGAAGGCCGCCCGCGCGCCCTGCACGGCCGCCGGATCGTCGCCAACGAAAGTCAGCAACTCGTCGGCGGCCTTGCCCGGATCTCGTGCCGCCATGACCTCGCTGATGGCCTTCTCCGCGTTCGCGTCGCTGAACTGGAGATAGCGGCCGACCGTGCCGCGCCCCGGCTGTGTGTCCGTGCCGAGTTCGCGCTGAAGGTCCGTCTCCGTGCTACGGGCCGTGTCGACGGCCTGTTTGCGGTCGGCCACCGTGCCGAGCTTCTGGCGCAGCTCGGGGAACTGCTCCAGGACGATGCTGCGATCGTCGAGGAATTTGCGCAGCGCGTCCGGCTTCTCCATGACGCCCATGCGTTGCGCTTCCGTCACGACCTCGTCGGCAATGGCGCTTCGCAGGCGCGTATCCGTTCCGGCCTCGCGGATCGCATCGCGGAAATCCGTCAGGTTGCCCTGGTTCGTCGGCGTGAACTGGCGCGTGACCGCGCTGTCGTCCATCTGGTACGCGCCGCCTTCGCGCCGCTGAAGAACGCGCTGGAGCGCCGTGCCAGGCCGCTCGAAGCGGTCGGCGAGGTCGCGCCGCGCGTTGCGCGCCGTGTCGTATTGCTGGCGCAGCTCCGGCGGGACGGCTTCGTCCAGGAATTGGTCGGTCTGCTGACGATACTGATCGGCGACGCGGGCCTTCTGCGCCTGCCCCGGCGCGGCGCGCGCGGCGCGCACATCGTCCGTCAGGCCGCTTCGGATGGAGGTGATCTCGCGCAACGGCACTTCGCCGCTCGGCTGCTCTCCGGGGCGCATGATCGGCTGGCCGTCCGGGCCGAGGATGCCCGTCGGCGTCGGGTCCGTTCCGGGCGTGACGAACTGCTCCGGCAAGCGGGCTTCCGAAGGCAAGAAGCGCTGGCGATCATTGAGCGGCAGATTGTCGGTCGTGGCTGCGAAGCGCTCGGCGAGCGGAACCGCATTGACCGGAATGTCGGCCTCGTTGATGGGCCGGTACGCCTCGTCGACGCCGCGGCGGGCCGCCTGATAGGCGTCTTCGAGCGCGGCGCGGGCCGTCGAACCGCGGGCCGTCGCATCGGCCATTCCCGGCTGGACGCCGGTGATCGCGGCCAAAAGCTCGTCTTCTGCCGTGCGTGCAAGCGTGCCGGCCTCAGTGACGCGGCGGTTCCGTTCCAGATCCAGCGCCTCGCGTAGCGCCGCCGGGCTCTCGTCCGGGCGCATCCCTGCGATCGTGTCTTCGACCGCCATGGCGTTCTGATCGGCGCGCTGGCGATACGGGCCGGGGTTGGCGCGCGCCCGCGCCGCTTCGAGCGAGGCAAGGCCCGCGTCGCCGGCATGATCCGCCGTCGAGGCGCGGAAGCCCGGAACCAGTTCCTCGGCCTGCGAGGGCCGGCGGATCGCGTCGATCAGCGCCTGTGTGTCGAGCGGCGCCGTCAGGTTCATCGGATCGACCTGCCGGTTCATGACATCGGAATTGCGGATCAGCGTGTCGGCCACGTTATCGCCGACGACGCGGGACGCATAGTTCGGGTTGCCGGTGAAAGCCGAGCCGACGTCCCGCACGCCGCGGCTCAGGGCGCCGCCGACGCCCGTCAGGCCCGCGCCGAACAGCGCGCCCAACAAATCGGCCAACTGGCCGCCACTCGTCGTCGGATCGATGATTTCGTTCGCAACCGCCGCGCCCGTTCCAGCGCCCGTGGCGACGGCGGCTTCCTTGCCTGCGAAGACGGACGGGTTGATCGCCGCGCTTTCGAGGTAGTTGCCGATCGGGCCGCCCATCGCCCGCGCGCCGTTGACGCCCATTCGGCCGGCCGCGAGCAACGCGCCCCCAACGGGCACCGCGGCCGCGCCGAGTTCCTGGCCGACGCGCCGCGCGCCGCGTTGAATGAAGTCCTGCGGGATCGGCCCTTCCGAACCGGAAACGCGGCTGTCGGAACCAAGGGCCTCCGCGCCGGCATTGTAACCGGCGGCCGCCAGATCGGTCGGTGCGCCCATGATCATGTCGATGAAACGGGAGCCAAGAACGGGATTGTCGCTGATCGGGCCTACCCCGTCGACGCCGGGAAGCAAGTTCGCGATGCGCGGCGCGTTGTTCACGGCGTCAACCGGAAGGCCGAGGACAGCCGACACACCCTGCCGCGCGCCCGTCAGACCGCCGGCAATCGTGTCGTCGACGTAATCGAGGCCCGACATGATCGAGGACATGAAACCGTCGTCAGCGGCGGGCTGCACTGGCGTCTGCGTCGTTACCGCCGTGCCGCCCGGCACGCCGGACTGATCGCGCTTGTCTTCGGCGGGCGTCGCACCGCGCTTCGCCGCCGTCTGCTCGCGGACGACGCGCTGAATAACCGACTGGTCGGTGCCATCGGGAAATTCGAGGACTGTGCCGTCGAAAAGCTCGGCTTCCATCATTGAACGAGGTTCCCGTTTGCATCGAATTTCATGCGGGTCGAAGACTGGCCGCCCGCCGGCTGCACACCGTCGCTCCGGAACGTCGTATCGGTGCGGCCCGTACCCGGCGAACGCAACGTGCGGATGCCGTCGAGCTGCGTCTGGAGCACCTTGCGGTTCGCCCCGATGGCCGCCAGCGCGCTCTGCTGGTTCGCCAGCAGCCCGCCGCCTTTGACGCGCTCGTAGGCGCGTTCGAACGCTTGCCGGCTGACTTCGCCGCTCGGGTTCTCCGTGCGGGCCAGCGAATAGGCCAACGTGCCCTGAAGAAAATCGATCTCCGGGATGGAGCTGTCGAAGAACTCCGGCGCGATTTGCGACAAGCCCTGCTTGATCTCTTCGGCCGCTTCCTGCACCTGCGGCGCGGTTTTGCCGAACGCCGACGCGAGATCGGTCGCTGTCTGCGCGGCGTTCTGCGCCGTGCCGCGGACCAGACCGGCCAAGCCGATCGAGCCGGGGTTGCTGCGAACAGCACTCTCGTAGACATCGAGCAGGTTCAACGCGCGCGTGACCTCGGCCTCCTGATTGTTGGCCTGTGTCGCGTTGGCCGTGGTCGGTGCGAGACCGACGTCGGCGGCCGAGCCCGTCGCTTGCGGCAGACCGAAAATCTGAATGTTCTCGGGCAGTGCCTGCCCCGTCTGCGCGTGAACCCAACGGCCGTCGAGATCCTGGCGAGCGGGAACGCGGGTGCGGCCATCCGGCATGAGCGCCACGGCGTTGGTCGGCTTGGCCTCCGCACCCTTGTTGAAGTAAGGCTGGCGGCCCACGGCGTCGGAACGGAACACGACTTCAGGAAGGCCGTCGGCGCCGACGACGTTCTCGACATTGGTGCCGCCGAGGGCCGCCGCGCGCTGTTCGTTCTCCGGCAGGCCCTGAAGAATGGCCGCCTTGAACTCCGTTTCGGACAGTGGCTTCGTCGCACCGTTCAGGACCGTGCCGTCGGGGCGGAAGATCGTCTCACCCTGCGACGCGCCAGTCTGGCCGAACATGATACGCGGAAGGCCCATCGCGCCGGCCGTTGCTTCCGGCAGGACGAGCGTCTGGTCCTTGTTGATGGCCTGCGGCGTTGCGTACAGCCGAGCCAGCGCGCCTTCGTCGGCGAGACGTTGCTTCTGAAGCTCCGTCGCATTGCCTTGGTCGATGGCATAGTAAGACTGGTTCGGCGTCCACTGGCCGGCTGCTGCGCCCATGCGGTCGAAACGTTGCTGATCAAACTCGCTGGATTGCGCCAGATCGAACAGTTGCGCGAGCCGGGCGGTTTCCGCTTTTTTCGCGTTGGCCGTCGCCCATCCAGCGGCATCCGCGCCGGACGGCGGTTCGAACAGGCCTGCGAGGTTTGCCGCGGCCTGTGCAAGCGCCGGGTCGTTGAAATAAGGGGAGCTGCGCACGGGCATATCGCTTATCCTTAATACAGGCCGATCGGCTTCGATCCGGTCATGCCCTTGTTCAGTGCGAACGATCCGCCGAGGTTCAGAATGTCACCGAAGAGCCGCGCGCCGTTGCCTGCGCCGTTCGCCACTTCCAGTTCCAGCGGTACGATGCCCGACGAGGCCCGCTTGAACGAATTGATCTGGCCGATCGTACCGGCGTCGCGGGCCTGTTCGCGCCCGATGCTGCCGAGCACATCGCCGAAGGCACGGAGTTGGCCGAGAGCCTGGCCCTGCTGATCGGTGAAGGCCTTCGCCAGACCGCTCTGCTTGTTGGCCTCTTGAACCGTGATCTTGGAGCCGCTGGTCGGCAGCATCGCATCAACGGCCTGCTGATTGCTCTGCGCCGCGGCGGCCTCGTTCTCGGTGAAATAGTCGCCGAGCTTCGAGCCGCGTTCGTCCTGCTGGCCTTCAAAATCGGTGTAGCGCTCCCGCGATTGCAGGTTCAGCGCCTCGTTTTCCTGGTCGAGCTTGCCCTGACGAACACGCTCCGCGGCCATCGCCTCGGCGCGGGCCTTGTCGACTTTCTTCGCGGCGATCGTGTTCGCGACGGTGGAACCCGCCGTTAGCACCAGGCCGGCAATCGCCATAGGGTTGCACATATCAGTTCCTCACAACCACATTGCCTTGACCACCGAACCAACCGGTATTGAAGGCTGGTTTCGGACCACCGGCGGCGTAGGCGCGTTCGCGCGCGGCCTGATTGCCGAGTTGCGCCGTGAAATCGGTGAACAACTGACCGAGCGGGCTATATGCTTGGGGCTGCGTCAGGATCGTGGCCCGCGACAGGGCCGAGTTGACGGCCTGCTGATTGTCGCCGGTCGCGTTCAACGTCCCAATCAAGTCGGCTCGCGCGTTCTCGACGTTGTTGCGTGCCTGGTTCTCATACGCCAACGCCTGATCACGAACCTGCTGCTCGTTCAGATCGAACAGCTTCTGAAGCTCACCGCTCTTTTGGCCGCGCACCGAACCGTCCAACTGCCCGGATCGCGCCAGCGAGAAGGTGAGATCCTTCGCCGCTTTGTCGCGCTGCTCGGTGAGCTGCGGAATGGCATAATCCGTGTAGCTGTCGCGGATGCCGCGGTAGAAGTCATCGTTGAAACCGTTCTTCTGTTCCACGCCCGAGTACAGACCCCCGGAAGCCACCATCTCGGAGAACTGCTGGGCGGCCGATTTTCCGGGGTTCGCCTGACCCACATTGATCGAGCCTAGACCCGTAACCCGCCCGCCTTTGACGGTGCTTCCACTGCTACCACGGCTCATAGTCGAATAGCCGGTGCCGACCGCGCTGCGGACCCCTGCCGGAGTTGCGGACGCGGCCGTCGGCGTCCAGCGTGAACCGTCGGCGTTGTAGTAGACCGCGTTGGGGTCGAACGCGCCCGCGTCCGTTATCCGGCCGGAGCCGAAAGTGCCGCCGTCGAAAATCTTGTTGATGTCTGCGGTGCCTTGACGCACACGCTGCTGCCGGGCATCTTCTTCTGCCCTCGCGCGTGCCGCTTCCGCCTTCTGCGCTTTCCCGCCGCTTTTACCGCCCATTGTCGCTCTCTAGGTTCATCGACATGGCGTATCCGACTTTCCGAAAACCGAAGTGCTCCAGGAACTTCGATGTTCTGTCCGACTGAAAGTCGTTGTCGTTTCCGCCTACGATCTCTGAAGCGCCGAGTTCCCGGCTCCAGTCGACCAAATGTTTCATCAAGAGAACGGCTGCCCGAGTTCCGCGATTTTCCGGCGTGACGTAAAGTACCTTTTGTATCGTGAAAAATCCAGACCGATAATCGTAATCCCCGAAGCCCACGAGCAGAAAACCGACGTTCTTTCCGTCTTTCTCGACGACGAAGAAACTCGGATTGCCGGTTTCCAGGTAGGTCTGAAAAGTTCGGGCCACCACTTCGGGTTCGTAGGGCGAGCCCGGCATCGTCTGCTCGCAGTTGTGCTGGCCCATTGCAAGGATGTCTCGAAAGTCTCTTTCCTGCGCGAAACGGACCTTCACGGCTTCACCCACGAGAACTGATAGAATGCTTCGCCGCCCTTGCCATATCCGGGGAAAACGGCCTCGTGGTGCAGTCCAAGCAGCTTTATCCAGCGGTGCGCCGCTTCATAGCCTTCGATCGAGACGCACTCGATCCGATGCACGCCTTCTGCCCGGTATTTCTCGAAGAGGTTCGTCGTGATGAAACGGGTCAGCGGCAAAGCGATCTTCGGGAAGTCGTCGGTGGCGAAGAACATGAGCGTCATGACGTTCGGCCGTCCTTCGACCATGGCGCCGACGGCGACCGGCTCACTACCGTCATAGGCGCAAATGCCGCTCGGGTGGTCGCCGTAGGCCGCGATCAGAACGTCGGTCAGCGCCTCGCGGCTGCTGGCGTGCGACAGCGCCGAGAACTCGCTGTAGTCGCTGGCTCGCATCCGCTCCGCAACGTGCCTGACGTTCTCCGGGGTCGTGACGTCAACTCTCATTCTTGGCACTCTGGTCGACCTGGAAGTGCGTCACGAGCGAACCGAGCTTATGCGGCCCGTCCCCACGGCTCTTGAACGTGAAGGAGAAATGCGACGTCGAGCCCTGCGCGGGGATTTTGCCGTCCAGGAACGTGCTGTCCCGCACGATACCTATAACTTCGGCTTCGTTCGGTCGGTTGATGTCCATCGAGACGGAGACTTCCCATTCGCCGTCGGCGGCGGCATCGATCCCGGTCAGGTATTTCCGCTGCGTCGGATTATCCGCATCGAGGAAAGGTGTGCGGACGACACACTCCGTATCGTCGTAGGCTCGGCCGGCTCCAGTTCCGCCATAGACGTAGACGGTGTTGCCAACGCGCAGCCACACCCTTCGATTGAAGACGATCGCTGCGTCGATTTCGCCGGGGAGCGTGTAGGTTGTCCATGCGCTGACCGTTCTCTCTGCTCTGAAGTAGGACAGGACGAAAACCGTGTCGCCGATGATCATCCAGAACCGGCCGTCGCGTGGCTCGATCAGGCCGACGATCTTGTCCCGGTCGAGCACGCTGACGCCGGCCAGTGCTTCCGTCACCAAACCGTCGATCGGGACGCCGATGTCCGATGTCGAGGCGGCGTTGGAACTGTCGCGGGCTCGCAACGACCGGATGCCACTTTCGTTCAGGTAGAAGATATCGCTGTCGCCGAACTGCGTGACCGAATTCGGGGCCGACGTGCCGGTGTTACCGAGGATCTGCGTTTGCGTGTTGAGCGCCGGATCCGGATCGGAGAACCAGATCTGGACGTTCGTCTCGGAGAATATCGCGACGTTGTCCTGGTAACGCGCGATCGCCAGCAGCTCTTCCGACCCGGACGAATAAGTCGACAGGTCGACGAAACCGGCGCCGATGGCGTCGGTGGTCCACTTTGTCGGCTCGCGGATACCGGAGAAGTGCCAGTTCGGCCCGGACAGCGAGTTCATCTTCGAGCCAATCGTCTTGACGAACGTTCCGGGCGTGAACGTGTCTTCGCTGGTCGCGCCGCCGGACATGGTCAGCCCGGAGGAAGGCGAGACGAGGAAACTGTTGGCCGTGATGATCTCGACCACCCGCCCATTGGCCTCGGTGCCAGCATCCGCTGCCGAAATGACGACGGTTTCGCCGACCGAGATGGCCGAGTATTCCGGCGTGGAGATGTCAGCCGTGACGGCGTCGGCGATGGCCTCTGCCGTCGTCGGATTGTCGGTGTCGTATTCGATCTGGGCGCCGATGACCGATACGCCATCGATCTTGATATCGGTGATGCGCGAGGTGGCCACGTCCGCCCCGCCCGCGAAGCTGACGATCGATCCGACCGTGACGTCGCCGCCCGGCGTGACCGCCAGAACGCGGCCATTCGCCGCCGTACCTGGCGTTACTGCGGTAATCGTGACCATGTCACCGTCAGATGCGGCCGTATAGTCCGGCGTGGAAGTGTGACTGGTGATCGCCGCAGCGACCGCGGCGGCCGTCGTGACGTTGTCGCCGGTATGCGCCACCGCGGACGCCATGAGGTTGACGCCATTCGCCGTGACGGATGTTATCTGGTTCGGAGGGATCGGATCGGGATCCGGGTCCTCGGGATCGGGTTCCGGCGTCACGGTCCCGCCCGTAATACGGAAAGAAGCTGTCGCCGATGTCGCGGGTGTGGTGCCGCCGGAAACGACAGAAAAGACAGCGCGGGCACGGCCGTCGAACCAGTCGGTGACACGCTCGCCGTCGTAGAAGTGGTGCCGCGAGCCGTCCGAGAAAACGCCCACGGCGTAAATCTTGCCGGCGTAGAGGTCCCAGGAAGGGACGGCTACCAACGTCGGCGTTTCGTCCGGGTGCTGAAGCCGCTGATATGCGACGCCCGATGGCATGGCCGGCGCAGGAGCGCTGCCGAAGACGACCAGTTGAGAACGGGTCGCAGCTAGGCCGAACGTGTCATCGGGCAGAGTGTGTTCGCCGACAAAGGCGGCCCGGCTCTCGACCTCCCCGCCGGCGGTGATGTGGCAGTCGATAGCCTGGATCAGCACTCCCCCGGGCGTCGTCTCGGCCATTCGCCTGACGTCAAGCCCACCGAGAAATTCCTTGATGTGGATAAGGGCCATATCAGTTGCTCGGGCGGCGGTACTGCGAGATCATGATCCGGCGCGGCGGCTGCGGCTCGCCGATACCGAACATGCGGAACTGCTTGCGCGGCGTGAGATTGCCGCGCAGCTTCACGTAGATCGCGTTGGCCTGATCCAGCTTCAACTGCGCGTCTTTCGCGCCGCCCGCCGCCAGCATCTCGGCCGCCGCGTAAAGAACGATGAGCCGATCGTCGAGATCGGCGCGGTCGCCGTCATCGACCAGCTGGTTCAGATTGCGAATGCCGGTGAACTTCAGATAGCCTTCGCGCGTCGCTTCGGTGGCATTGGTATCGGAGATCGGCCAGATTTCGACCGTTTCGTCCTCGTAAATCTGCCACCGGCGCGGCGGCCAGCTCCGCTCGTCGAGATCGCTGTTCCAGGCGCTGTAGCATCCGGCGTCGATACCGGGCTCGATCAGCCGCCAGCCGCCGTCCGTGTAAAATTCGATCTTCTCGATGCGGTCGATACGCATGTCCGTCGGCGGTTCGTAGTACCGCTGGCCGGAAGCAATCGGCATCTGTCGCTCGACGCGCATATGAGGCCAGGTGAAATCTTCCCACAGGCGTTCCTGCACACGCTGGAGCAGCTTTACCTGGACGGGACGTGCTTGCCGGTTATGGGCCGGATCAAGCGAAAGGCGCGCCTCGGCCCGCAAATCATCCAGCAGCTTCAGCAGGGTCTGTTTGCGGGCCATGGTGCGTTTCCGTTATTCGAAGACTTCGTCTTTGGCGCCTTCGCCGTCATTGTCGGCGCCCTGCTTGTCTTCGGCTTTTGCCTTGGCCTTCGACTTGCTGGTCTTCGCTTTCTTGCCCGTGTCGACGTCGTCGGCGCTGGCGCGGCTCTTCGGCTTGTAGAACTCGTCCGGGATGTCGAGATCCTTGAGGTCCGTGACGGCCTTCGCGCCGGCGCCGGGGAACAGGGCGGTGATGACCGAAACCTGAATGCCGTCGGCCGTGTCGACGCGAGCCTTGCCGTAGATTTCCGCCAGACGGCGGATTTCTTCACGGTCGGAAATGTTGGCCCGCTCGTCGTCTTCGTCGATCTCGACGGGTTCGACATCGAAGACGGCTTCTGCGCCGTGAATGAGCCGCAGAACGGCAATTTCCGAAGCCGAGACTTCGGCCTTCGGAACGGTCGTGCCGCGGTCGCCGCCGAGGGCGAGCATGATGTTTGCGTACTGCATGGTCGTGTTCTCCATTGAAGGAGACGGGGGCCGAAGCCCCCGCCCTGATTACGCGGCTTCAAGCGCCGCGACGCGGGTTTCGAGCGATGCAACCTTGTCCTGGACCTGTTTGGGGTAGGTCAGGTTGTAGTTGCCGTTGATGTCCGTCTCGCCGAAGCTGGCGGCAAGCGTGGCCTGTGCCGGCCAGGCGACGTCGCTGTCGTTGGTGATCGTGATGTTCGACGAGCCGAACGACACGGTGAAACCGCCGGCGCCCTGCTTCCAGAGACCGCCTGCGCCGTCGTTGATCGAGACCTCGCCGCCGGTGCTGCCGGTCAGGCTGGCCTGGTTGGTGCCGGTCGGATAGCCGACGGTTACGGTGCCGCCGTCGGCGACAGCCGATGCGAGGATGGTTTTCGTAACGCCCATAGCGCCCATTGTTCTGCTCCTTGTTGAGTTGAAAAGACGGGGTAGCCGGAGCCGCCCCGATCATTCAATCAGGCGATGTCGTAGACGCCGGACGTGTTGAGCTGGCGGGCCACCATGACGCCGGTCATGGAGATGCCGTTATACATGACCATGCGGTCATACGGACGCGCCGGGTTGTGCTTCTTGTACTTGTTGCCGTCCATGTACATCAGGCGCAGACCGCGCTGGCCCATGTCGATGGCGTAGCAACGCTTGCTTTCGCCGAGATCGTCCATGGTCGGATCCCATTCCAGCGGAAGGCCGGCGTGCTGCGGGTCCTGCATGGAGCCATCCGGGCGGCCGGCGCCGGCCCATCCGGTCATCGTGTAGGTGCCGTTGGCGCGAAGCTCGGCCTTGTAGGCATCGATGAAGTCGGAACCGCAGAAGTAGCGCACGCTGGTCTGGCCGTTCGCGTACTTGGAACGCTTGCGGGCGGCCTTGTCCATGAACGTGATGAGCGCGCCGCCGGCCGTCGCCGAAGACGTAATCGGGCCCTGACCGCCGGCGCCCGCGAAAGCGGCCGTCGCGGCGTCGTTCCGCCACCAGGGGTTCGCCACACGACTGATGCCGCCGGTGGTGCCGGTGCCGGGGTTGTCCAGCAGGAACGCCTTGATGCCGGCGAGCGCCTTGACGTCGGACGAACCGTCGCTGTGGATGAGGCGGTCGAGCGAGAAGTTGTAGTCGGCGCCGAGCTTTTCGTTCTTCTCGTCGAAGATGTTGGCAAGGGCCTGCGCTTCGCGGCCGCTCATTTCGCGGGTGCGCTGATCGCTGCCGTTTTCGACCACATCGACGCCGTCGTTCTTCAGCTCGGTCATCGTGACGACCATGCCGATGTAGTGCTCCTTCCACGGCATGCGGAAGCGCACCGAACCCGTCGGGTTGTAGTGGTTGAGCTGGTCGTCGCCGGTGTAGCCCTGAAGGCCCCCGCCGCCGTAGCCCGAACCGACGAGGAAGGAGACGTTTTCCTTGCCGCCGGGGAACGAGCCTGCCTTGGCCTGGAAGGCCGCCAGCATGGGCTTGTTCTGGATGTCCTGCTTGAAGACCTTCCCCTTGTTGAGGTAGGTCTCCAGGGACATGTTGTTGATGTCCTGAAGTTCTGCTGCCGAAAAGGCCATAGCGATTTATCCTGTCAGCCAGCCCTGCGCGCGGCCACGACCTGCTCGATGATGTCGAGGGTGGACGTCGGTTCAGAGCGAACATTTCCGTTCACCTGCCCGCCTGTGACCGGGCGCTTCGTGGCTGGCTTGGCTGCCGCAGGGGTCGGAGCAGCGAAGCTGGCGGAAACCGCCGTGTATGCTCGCTGCAACTGCTCGCGAACGCCTTCAACGCTCCGCGGCTTTCCTTCCTTCGACTGAAGCCAGGCCACCTCGCGCTCGATGGCGGGCAGCTTTGCTTCGAAGTTCGGGTCTCGCGCCCGGCGCTCGCTCTCCCACGAATTGACCGTCGATCCGATCTGCTGTTGCAGTTCGACTACCTGCCGCTGTTGGGAGTTTTCACGCTCCCAATTCTGCCGCGCAGTCAGGGACTGGTTCGCGGCACGCTGGCGGCTCAGGTCCATCGCGACTTCCTGGGATACTTCCCCGGCTTGTACGCGCTGACGCAGATCGGCCGGCAGGACTTCGCCTGCTGCGATTGCGAGCTGCTGAATCGTCGGCAGTACCCGTTTCCACGCCTCGACCGGGTTGGTCTTGATCAGACCACCGATTTGCAGGAGTTCTGCGGCTTCATCGCCGGTCAAACCCTGCTCACCGATGAACGTCTCGACGTTCCGGTAGCGCTGCGCGTCGGTCTCGGCAGCCTTCAGTTTCCCGAGGACTTGCTGGAACCGCGGATGCTTGTTGAACGGGACATCCGAGAAGTTCTCATTGTCCGGTTCGGTCGTGGGCTGTTCTTCGCCGGTCTGTTGACCGTTCACTTCGTTGGCTGACGAGGCCGCTGCCTCCAGCTCCGGTTCGGTCTTCGAGACGACGTCCCGAACGATCGAAAGGGTGCCTTCTTCGGCAGTTTCGCTGACGTCTTCCGCGCCGGACGACTGCGCGCTTGCGGATTGCTCGACCTCTTGCGAGGCATCCGCTCCGTCCAGAACCGTCGAGGTGTTTTCCAGCTCTTCGGTGTTTTCGATTTCAGGTGGCAATGCCATTCTCCTGTTTGCTGTGGTTAAGAATTAACCTTTTGTTCCGCTATTTGCAAGACATACGATACAATCGGCCCAAGCTAAAGCGCCTGCGCCACCTGATTTGAGCCGAAGGAAGCGTCCGATCCGGCCTGTTCTTCGGTCGGGCGCGCCGCATTGGCGCTTCCCTCGCCGCCTTGCGCGTTCGGATCGGTCGCCGGATCACCGGTGGAGACCTGCGCCATGTGGTTCATCGCCATCATCGAAGGCATACCCTCCGCGACGGCCTCCGTCAGATCTACGCGGTCGTCGAGGCGACGGATGCTTTCGCGCGCCAGCCAGAGCGGGTCGATGCCCTTTAGCTGGATCAGGAACGGCATCATCTGCGTCCAGTTCTGGATCTCGACGGCCTGGTTCGGCTTGCCGGTGGAGCCGGCCTCGACTTCGAGGAACAGTTCGTCCGAGATATCGGCCAGTGTCATCTGCGGCCACACAGCGCCGGGACCGGCCACCCTCATGACCGTCTCTTCGGACATCTCGCGCAGCAGCACCTGGCCGGCGGCGCGGGCCACCGCGGTCAAGAAAGCGTCGAGATCGTCGATCGACGAACCGTCCGACGAGGCCGAGGCGTTGGCAGCGATGGCGCTTTCCGTCGCGGTGGCGCGCGCCGTACCGCCGAACTGGCTTTCGTTCGTACCAACGACCAGCGTGACGTCGCTGAAAATCTGGCCGACTTCATAAAGGTTCGGGTCGACGCCCGGGACCGGGACCGGTTCCAGCATGTCCGAAAGCTTCTGCCCCGGCGGTAGATTGATACCGGTGGCAGTGAAGGGCTCGGCATTTGCCAAATTCTCCGCGTCTTCTTTCTCGATCGCACCGTTGGGGTAGGTCCAGCGCGGCCGTGCGGCTTTGCGATGCTCGCGCTGGCCCTGACGGGACGTGTTGTAGTCCCGCTGCATGTCGTAGATCAGGTGGACGTCGGACGGCGGGAAAAGCTCGTCCTCGCTCTCGACCGCGTTGAAGGTCAGCGCATAGACCGGCCAGAAGTCCTCGACGAACACATCGGGGCTGGCCGGCTCGCGCAGGAACTTGTCGTAGCCGTCGGCCACGTAATAGACGAGGCCGGATGTCTTGTCGTAGTGCTTCGAGACGCAGACAAGGCCCTCGCCCTTGCCGACGCGCTCCATGTCCGGGTCGTTGTCTGCCTCGACGCGGGCAAACGATTTCTCTTCTGGCCGCTGCCCGGCGTAGGTGTAGCCGTTGTAACCCTTGCCAATGTCGACGCCGAAGATTTCCTGGATCTGGTCGGTCGTGAACAGATACTCGATCGTGATCCACCGCGCGCCGACGAAGCCCGTCAACTGGCGCGTCAGTCGGTCGGGAATGACTTTCGTGGACTGCGGGAAGTCGACGATCAGGCCTTCGCGAAGCACGATCTCCGGTTCGGCCTGAAGCGCCGCGATGGACTTCTCCAGTTCCGCGATTTCCGGGTCGTCAGGCATGATCGGGTTTTCGGTGTCACCAATCCGCTCGGCGAGAGACTTCAGATGCGCGAGGCGCGTGCGGAAGTCGCCGAGAGCCTGTGTCAGCTCCGGCTTCGGGCCGGTCTCGCGCTGGAAGCCAAGTTCCACGTAGCCGACCCCGGTCGTGCAGGCGCGGCGCACGAGCTGCTTCATGCCCGTCTTGAAGTCCAGCGGCTTCTGCTCACGCAACGCCTGCGCGAACAGGATCTCCAGCGTCTTGCCGATCTTGCCGATCATCTGGCGGCGTTGCGTGCCTTCCTGGAAGTCGGCGACGGTGGCCTGCGCCATTTCGAACGCCTGCATCATCTCCGGCGGGATCATGGACGGATCGGCCGCCGGGTTCGCTGCCAGCAACTGCTGCGCCTGCATGACGGTCTGCATCGCCATTTGCAGCGTCTGCGGCTTCTCGTCCCAAATCTTGTAGTCGATCGTCTCGCGACGTCGCGCGACGGCTTTCGGGTTCTTGGCGTAGAGCGAAGCCGTCTTCTGCTTGATGTGGCGGCCGGTGATGTTGGCCTTGTAGTAGTCGACCGGGTAGTCCGGCGCGTGACCGTGGCGGGCGATGTACATATCGGCCCGCATCTGGTCGAACGCCTTCTTATGGTGCTGCTTGTCAGCCCGGACGCGCTTCAGGATCTCTCTGACAAGGCTCTGTTCGGACGCGCTCGGCGTCTGTTCGCCGACGCGCTCCTGGTTCGGCAGGGGCGAGTTGTCTTCTGCGCCGGTCATTTGTTCGGTGACGTCGAGAGACATAAGAGACACTTTCCTCAAAAGGCGACGGATGCGGAGCGCTTCGCACGCACCCATGCTTTATCATTTTCCCGCAGCCAATGGAAGGAACCCTCCTTCGGTTTGGCTTTGACGACGGCCGAGGCCGGCGCGAACTGATGCCCAAGGCCGAGGCCGAACAGCGACGTCATGTCGACAAAGTCGTCGTTGGTTCCGTTCGGGAAGGCAAGCATCTGTTCGACGGCCTTGTCCCACTTCGGGCCGTGCGGGATATAGACCTTGCCAACTGCGACGCGAGCGGCGAAGGACTGCGCGCGGGTCTGCTTATCACCGACCGGCGTGACCTCGACCAGATTGATGTAATTGCCGGTCTCATCCATGCGCTTTCGCAGGAACGGCCCGATCGACGCCGAAATATGCCCGCGTTCCGCCCACCACAGCAGCGGCTTATTCTTCCCGCCAGCCATCGCCAGCATGGCCTCGACGGCTACATCGGTCGGCACGCGCTCCCAAAA
>OFTY01000507.1_pt1 | contig 26895 bp, 25 predicted proteins | sample 1775061 | NCBI WGS metagenome assembly OFTY01 (sample SAMN08195773, study PRJEB24354) | sludge metagenome | isolation source: sludge from phenol fed wastewater aerobic bioreactor B | place: India: Nagpur | collected 2016-09-16 | reverse complement strand
CTTCTTGCGGTATATTTCTTCATATCTCTAATGATATCTGAAAGCGCAATAGTACCTCCAGCCTTTGCTATTAGATGTACATGATTTGTCATAATCACATAGGCGAATAGCTCAAGACCTTTTTGCTGTGTACAAAAGTTCAGGCTTTCTACCAGAATATCTCTATATGTCTTTCTCCTAAAGACATCCACCCAGTCAACTATTGTGATCTTAATAAAGTGGGTGACTAATTGATCTGATATTTGATAGCCGGTGCTCATTGAGTCTGTAAATATATTGATTAAGGTCATTGCAAGCAGTCGGGAGACTGCTATCCACTGCGACGTAGTCAGCTACACACAAGCCTTACCTTCAGACTACGCCGAACGGGTGTTACCAGTAGTTGTATTTCTTCTCAATTGTCTGCTAAGTCCTGAATACATTGTTCTCTAATTTTCCAAATGTCGTTTATTGATAAGTCTATTTGTTCGTTTTTGCCGAGCCAGGTTGCAAGATAGTTTTTGTGATAGTTCACCTTATAATCGGTGATTTGTTCAGGTAAAATTTCGATTTCCTCAATGAGGTCGTCTAAAAAGTCTGTCGGTTCAGAATTTATTTTTGTCAGGTCGATAATTTGGTCTTCAAATTTCAAATAACAGTGTGCTTCTGGAATATATTCCAACTGATTTTTTTGAAGTGTTGCGGAAATTTCAGGCGTGTTTTTTTTGTTCATTTTAAAAAGCCCGACGATAAGTTTAACTTTTTCAAAGTTGTTTTCGTCTGCCAGTCTTTTCAGTAATGCGTGTTTTGTACTACAAGTTCCGCAGTTGTCAGTAAATACTGAAGCCAAATTATTCTTATCAGCATTACGTCCATAAGCAAGCTGTCTTACGAAAATTGAAGCCTGGCTAAAAGTCAAAATATTCCTGTCGATAAATTCCTTTGAGATTTGCCCCTTAGATTTTATTTCAAAGTCGGGCTGATTTGTCATTGTGTTGTCGTCTTTTGCAATTACTTGTTACTCACCGCCTACCTTAAGCCTGCAGAACGAATTTATTCCTAAACTAATGAAAATAATCGGCTCCGACTAAGGCCTTAACTGCTATGATTGCTGTTGCGATTTGTCACGTTTACCATCCTCCACCCCCATGGTTTGCGTTGGCGGGTGACGTACCTTCGTAGCCAAAAAAGCAAGAAGAAGAAAGGCAGGAACTATGCTGTATGCGATCGTAGATATTGAAACCACGGGCAGCTATGCTTTAGGCAATGGCATCACGGAGATTGCTGTGGCTATTCACGATGGTAAGGACGTCCTGCATTTCTATGAAACCCTGGTCAATCCCCACAGGCACATTCCCCTGTTCATCCAATCGCTTACCGGCATCACGAACGAAATGGTATCGTCGGCACCCTCTTTTCAGGAGGTGGCAGGCCAGATTCATGAGTTGCTGGTGGACAAAGTATTTGTAGCCCACAATGTCAACTTCGACTATTCGTTCGTAAAACATCATCTGGAACAGGCGGGGTATGCGCTCAACAGCAAAAAGCTCTGTACCCTGCGGCTGGCCCGCAAAGTTATTCCGGGCTTGCCTCGTTATGGGCTGGGACATTTGTGTCACCAACTGGGTATCACGCATCAAAATCATCACCGTGCCGGTGGCGACACCCTGGCCACAGCGCAGCTTTTTTCCCTGCTACTACAAAAAGATGAAAAGAATGTAGCTGCCTCGATGCTTAAGTCGCGCAATCGTGAGCAATACCTGCCCCCGCATCTGCCGGTAGAGCAGCTCGACAGCCTGCCCCAGAGCCCGGGTGTTTATTACTTCTACAATGCAGCCGGCAAAGTGATCTATGTGGGTAAAGCCAACAACATACTCAAACGGGTAAAAAGCCATTTTTCGAACAACAAAGCCGGCAAACAAAAACAGGATTTTCTACGCGATATTTTCAGGATCAGTTATAAAGAATGTGCAACCGAACTGATGGCACACATACTGGAAAGTACTGAGATACGCAAGCTCTGGCCGGTCTATAATCGCAGCCAGCGCGGCTTTTTGCCCAAATTTGGCCTGTTTCTTTACGAGGATATCAACGGTTACAAACGGCTGGCTATCGAAAAACATCGTCAGTCGTACCGGCCATTATATAGCTTCAATACGCTGGCAGAAGGCCATACGCGTATGCGCGAACTGATAGATGAATTTGAGCTTTGCCCAAGATTGTGCAACCTCGTTAAGGCCAACGACTGCACCGGACTTACCGAGTCGGGACATTGCAACGGTCACTGCAACTTGCCTGTTCATGACTACAACGATAAGGTGAACAGTGCCCTGAGCTGGCTGGAAAAACACTTGCCCAGCTTTGCCTATCTCGACAGAGGCATGAGCGACAATGATCAAAGCTGCATCCTTATTCACAAAGGAAATTTTTACGGCATGGGCTATATCGAAGACGAGCGTCAGCTCAAAAACCTCAAGACCTTGCAGCAGCAGTTAGAACCCATGCAGGACAACGACTTTATCCGCAACCTCATATATAAACACGCGGCCAGCTTCCCGGAGCGATGTCACCCCGTGGTGTAGCACTTACTGAGCCAGCCAATATTTTCTGAGCAGCCACTCCGCTGCAGCGAGGAGCAGGAGCAGGATAAAATACCATTTCCAGTGAATCAGCGGCAACGATTCTGTGCTGGATTGTATCACCGGCCGGATGTTTTGATTGGCGAGAATGCTATCTCCGAGCGCGTTAAAACCAGATGCAGGAAATACATGTCCTGAGTACTGACCGGACAAATGATACAGCATGGCATAGTCGGCTCCGGTCTCCAACTGCTCTAAAGGCAGGCAGCGCACAACAAACCGGCCGCGGTCTTCGAACCGGCGACCATTATAGGTTACCGTGGCTACGTAGTGATAACTGCCCTGCGCCCTCGACCCGATATTGAGATGATAGATATTCCCCGACCGCTCAAGAACGTACGACTGCTTTGATCCACTGCTGTCACTGAGGGTTAGTTGAACATCGGGGGTGTTTACCTGTTCGTTACTCTGATTGAGCAACCAGCCGCTAAAGCTAATGGGTTCCTGATCGCTCCAGACAAATTTGGACGTTTCTACCCGGAAGGGCTTATCGTTTACCTGAGCCGCCAGTAAGCCTACAGTCTTTCTTATGGCCTCATCTATTACATTATGGTTTCCAAAAAACCGATACTCAAAAAGACGCCAGCGCCACAGTCCTTCACCAAGCAACAAGGCCTCCGGACGCAGGCCGCCCCGCATCATCCACAAGGGCTGTGCCTCGCTACCCTTGCTTTCAAACAGCACCATTGCATCCGGCGCCGCTTGTGAACGACCAGCAGGCGAGGCCAGGGGGGGCATCTTGTCCATCACAGCCTGCAGATTTTGTGGCAGGGAAAAAGCATTGAACGAAGCATTAGGACGAGCAAACTGGGGCTGCAAATTGAAGGGGTTGACATTAAGACCTGACACCTGTGCTGCCTCATTGAGCGCAGCACTGTTGGTACCACCAGCCACAATAAACCAAACCGCCCTGGCAGAGGGTAACTGTCTCAGGGATTCCTGTTGCGAAGGCAAACCGTGCAGTATCACCACCTCAACCTTGCCGAAATCCGCCGGTACCTGATCGCCTGTTTTTACGGTCAGGTCATACTCGCCAAGGTCCTGCAGTGCTTCGCGCAGCGCATACACATCAGGATGTGGCGCATGGGCCGCAAGGAGAATATGCTTTTTTTCTTCAATCACCTCCACAAAAACATCCTTTCTGTTGTTGATCAGATTTTGTTCTCCATCTGCCGCAGCAGCTTCAATGATGTAATGATGGATTCCCGGACGCCCAGCACGCACAGTAAAGGTTACTGACCGGTCATAATGATCGGACACTACCGAAAGCGGTACGGATGCTGCCACCTCGGCAACGTCCTCACGCAAGCGAACACTGCCCTTGTATCCTGCGCAGCGCTGAGCTATCAGGTCGGCGCGCACCTCAAACTGACTGTTTCGGGTCACCACTTTATTGGCATATACCCTGCCGATCCGTACATCTTTTTGAGCCGCAGTATCGCCGATAGCCACTGTATACATCGAACCCTGAAAAGGCAGATCCATGTATAGAGGATCGGCCCCCTGATTGTACCGTCCGTCGGTAGCGAGAATGATGGCGGAAAGGTTTTGTTGCCCAAAGCGTTCGGTGGCCTGTAGGAGCGCCTTACTGATGTCGGTAGCCGACAGAGTAAAGGGCGATAGTGTGTCTGGCTGAATATGATCACCGAAGCCCCAGCGAACCACACGGTATGTTTTACCTAATCGCTCCAGAAGCGCTTCCCTCTGGCTGATATAGGCGGCAGAATCACCGCCGAGGGCGGGCCTCACCGACTGTGAATTATCCTGCAAAAAAACGATCACCGGCTTCACGGTATCGTTGTGGGTGACTTTAAGAGAAGGGGCCAGTATCAGCAACAGGGTCAGGAACACCAGCAGGCTGCGCAACAAGGCCGTAAGCCAGGGCTGCGGAACCGACCGCCTGACATCTGCCCGGTACACTACTACGCCTGCCGCCACAGAAGCTGCCGCGGCCAAAAACCAATACAAAAAATGCATGCTCCTGCAATATAGTGGATAGCGTTAAAGAATGTTCTTACAGAACTCGTTAAAAAAATAGCGCATCATTCTGTAACATACAGAGCGGGAAGCCTCCGCACCACCTCGCCCACAGGCAGGCCCATTACATTGTAGTAGTCGCCGTCAATGCGTTCTATACCGATCATTCCGATCCATTCCTGAATGGCATAGGCACCAGCTTTGTCGAATGGCCGATAGTGCGCTACATAATGCCCGATCTGTGCAGCGGTAAGGGGCCGGAAGTGCACTTCGGTCATTACCGAAAATGATATTTGCCTGGTTCCTCGCTGCATGCATACTCCGGTCACTACCTCGTGTTTACGACCCGAGAGCCGCGTCAATATGTTGCGGGCGTGTTCTTCATCTTCGGGCTTACCCAATATTTCATCGTCGATCAATACTACCGTATCGGCTGCAATGATGATCGCTTCCGGAAAATCCTGCTCAATAGCCATGGCCTTCTTTTTCGCTAAAAATTCAGGTACAAGATGACCCGCCATACCGGGAGGATTTGTTTCATCAACATCGGCTACCACCACCTCAAAATCCAGTTCGGCAGCTTCCATCAGTTGTTTTCTTCTTGGCGATTGTGAGGCTAGTATTATTTTATGCATTTGCTTCCAGATAATAAATAATAAGCGAACCTATGCCCGACACCATGATCAATTTAAGATATCGGCTGGCCTGTCCGTAGTGCGCCGTGGTAGCCCGTCGGGGTAAAAAAAACAACCATAGTAAGATGGGGATTACCAATGCGGCGGCCACATAGAGCCCAAGGCCCCAATCGTGGTGCAGCAGCAGAGTGCCCGCAGCGATCACCAGCGGAAGAAGAGCAAACACACCCAGCACTCGCGCAAAATCACCGGCTTTTTTCAGGCCCCATTTTATCGGCATGGTCACGCAACCCTCTGCTTCGTCGCCGCGGTAGTCTTCCATATCCTTGACGATTTCCCTCATCCAGGTGAGCACAAAAGCAAAATAGCTATAGATGCCCAGCACCCACACAGGATTGGCCAGCACCTTTTCTCCCTGAAGCACAAAGGCCGTGGAATGGAAATAACTATAAAGCCCCGGCTCGTACACCAGCAAGACAACGATAGTGAGCGCAGTAAGCAAGGCCACTACAAGATTGCCTGTGATGAATTGCCTTTTGAAATGTGTGGAATAAAACCAAAGCAATAAGCTGCAGCCAAACTGAATGAATAACCAGCTATAGTGCCCACCCTTTCGGGCTACTGCAGCCGCACACAGCAGGGCCACTATGTTCATCACCGTATGCATGATGATGGCCAGCCGCCGGGGTATGATCTTCTCCAGCACCATCTTGTCCGGCTTGTTGATGTTGTCAATGCGAACATCAAAGTAGTCGTTGATGATATAACCCGCCGCAGCTATCAGCACGGTGGATAATGACAATAGAAGAAGATTACCGGCATCGAGCAGAAAAGGCACTTCGCTCATTCTTCCAATAGGAGCGATCACACAGGCCCAAACCAATAATTGGGTGAGCAGAATGATGATCAGATTGTTCCAGCGAATGAGTTTTAACCAGGCCATAAGCTACAGGCCGCAAGATAAGCAGCAAAAAAGAACCCGGCCTGCGCCGGGCTTTCATTTTCTTTTTACAAACTGTTTTTCAGAGAATGATTTTCTGCGGGGAACGGCGGCTTCCAGTTGCCGGGGTCGAGACGCCAACCCTGCAGCACCGGTTGATGCTCGGGCTGCACCAGCTTCATATCTTCCGCCACTTCCATCAGGGCGGCGTAGTTGCTAATGGTATGCAGGGGAACCATAGCCTTTTCGAAGGCTTCGTCAGCCACGGGAAATCCGTAAGTAAACAAACCGCACATCCCAACCACCTCGGCACCCTCGGCCCGCAGCACGTCCACCACCTGCAGACTGCTTTTGCCGGTGGAGATCAGGTCTTCAATTACAACAACTTTCTGCCCCTTTTCCAACACGCCCTCTATCTGATTGCCCATGCCATGTTCTTTCGGCTTCGATCGCACATAGATGAAGGGAAGCTTCAGCAGATCTGCGGCCATCACTCCATGAGGAATACCCGCAGTAGCTACTCCGGCGATCACCTCCGCATCCGGAAAATGTTCGAGTACCATATTCGCCAGTTCGCTCTTTACAAAATCCCGCACATGCGGGTAAGAAAGCACCTTACGGTTGTCGCAGTACACAGGCGACTGCCAGCCTGACGCCCATACATAAGGCTTTTGCAGGTTGATCTGCAAAGCCTTAATTTGCAAGAGTTTTTCAGCGAAATGTTTTTGCGTACTCATCGCTCAAACCTACGCCAAATCAGCAATTTTTACAAAAGCGCCCCCGATGTTTTTCGCCCGGAAAGTATATTTCAACAATAAGCCGCTCATACTCACCAACGACCGTCAAAGCTATGTCCGGGAGCATCCGATTGCTGAAGGTTATCTTTCCTTCACGGGTGCTTTTCCGAGAAGTTTCCGGCTTGCGGTAGAGCATCTTTCCAAACTCGCCTCGCTCGGCGCCATGATTGAAGACATTTCCGAACGCTCGCTGTGGGAAGAACTCTACGACTTGTATGAGCCAGTGGACGCAGGGGGCGGTGTGGTAATGAATGAAGAGGGCAAGGTGCTGATGATTTATAGAAGAGGAAAATGGGACCTGCCCAAAGGAAAACGAGACGATGGCGAAGACATTGCCGCCTGTGCCCTGCGTGAAGTGCAGGAAGAAACCGGGCTGCAGAACATAAGCCTTGGTGAAAAGATTTGCGATACCTACCACGTATATACACAAAACCGCGAGAACCTCCTGAAGCATACGGCCTGGTACCGGATGCATGGAACCCATAAGGAACTGCTGGTGCCGCAGAAAGAAGAAAACATTCTGGAAGCCCGTTGGGTACCTGAGCCGGACCTGGGTCCGATCGTATTGAAATCGTACGAAGCGGTGCGCGAAGTGTTGTTGGCGGCGGGGCTGAAATGGTAGCATTTTCTTGGGTTTCCTTTAGCATTACACTAACAGAAGCGCGGCTAATTTTACAGGATAAAATCTGAGCGTGTGATGATGAAATTTACCTCTGTGAAAGCTGCCCGCAACCTTCGCCATACTACCCAACTTTTTCAAAACAGAAAGACCTTGTTTCAAATGCTCCGTGAAGTTTTTCACGGCCGTTACCGGATGTCTTTGTGGACCAATGTAGCAGTGGTGTTGGGGCTCATTTATATTATTTCTCCCTTCGATTTTGACTGGATACCCGTTGTAGGCTGGGTGGACGATGGTTTTGTCTTTTACCTGCTCATCAAACGACTGCAAAACGAGACGCAACGCTTCAATCGCCACAAGGCTATGGAGCGCAGAATGAAGTGATGTGAATTGAAGATTTGAAGACAATTAGCCAATGAGCTAATTAGCCGATTAGCCAATAGAGGGAGAGGTTGAACGCCGGTCAATAACCAACTTCACGACTTCAGAGCTTTACAATTTCACAACTTTACAAATTCACAAATCAACAAAAAAACAAATCAACCTAGTTGTTCGACTTGTTAGCGCAGCGCATGTCGAACCCAGGGATGAAGCGGATTTAAAATCCGGTTTTATCCGTCCTGCGCGAGTCTCCAGTTCGTGCGGACACGAACCAAGGCGGAGGTCGTTGAACGCAGTCAGAGACTGCCAGCCACCGCGACGTAGTCGGCTGCACAAAACCATAACTTCAGATTACGACGAACTGGGGCGTCAGCAAATAGCTACTATCCGGCGACAGTGGCGATGGCACCGTTCATCGACAGTAAGTCTATGCAGCAGAGTATAGCGAGACACGAATTGCGTATTTTGTATATTTTAAAGGACTTTTTGGGCGAAAATATACAGAATGCGAAATGCGTATTCAGTATATTTTTCAGTACGGAAATTGAGTGAAATCGAGAGTTATTATCTTTTTCAATTCAGCGTTTACGTAGAAGGGAACATGCGTATATTTGAGGGTTGCCTGCAAGCTTATTTGACACCCTGCAATTCAAGACACTTTCCAAATGATTAAAGTATATTTTGACTGGAATGTTATGGCGCAAATGAAAAATGGTCTGCATCCTGAATTAAAAGAAATAGCCTTCCAAGATGACAATTTGTTTAAGCCATATTCGACTTCTCATATCAGCGACATATTCTCAAGTTTTAAAGAAAACGATATACAAGGTGAATTAATAAACAGAGACTTGGATTTTATCAGCGAATTGACAAATGACACTTTTCTTTTTAATAATGGCAAAGACATAATAATAGATTTTGCACCGCCAAGAGAATATTTCACTCAATTAGTAGAAGAAAAAGACCAATTTAAAGACATCAGTATTGATGGGCTCTTTAAACATTTGGAAGACGATGAATTGACAAGAGACTTGGTTAAACCCTATCTGAATCTATTAAAAGCAATTCCATTAGACGACATATTTAAAGAAACATTTGAAAATCCCCAAAGTGCCGAACAAATGGAAACATTGTTCCCAGGGTTAAAAGAAAATCCAACTATGGAAGGTTTTTTCCAAAGTTTTAGTGCAATGCTTAAGGGATTAAATGAAGATGAAAAATATAAAGACTTAAGAAAAATTGTTCAAACAGGGCTTGGAATAAATAGAGATAAAATTTTTGATAATAAATCTCCTTACAGTTTAATACAAAGCCAGTATAAACTATTAGGTCAAGACAAAGCCCAACAAGTAAGCAACGATAAAAATGCACCCAAATGGTTTAACGAAATTTCAAATGAATATATACTTCTGGACATGCATGGATATCAAGAAGATAATGTTAATGTGGTAAAAGGAAGAAAAGAAACATTTAAAAATACAACGGAAGACGCTTTTCATGCAGCTTTTGCTTCGACTTGTAATTTTTATGTTATAAACGATGAGAAATCTTTTAAGAAGACAAAACAGGTTTATGAGAAACTTCAAATAAATACAATTGTTTTAAAACCTGATGAGTTTGTAAAATACTACAAAGACTATCTGGATTTTAAAGACCCAAGCCTCAACATAAGTATTCCATTTCAGCTTCTCCAAAATGGTGAGTTTTATGAAGAGAAACTTGAAAGTGGTGCTATGCTTAGAACATATTACTTCCCGTTTTTTATTTTTGGATTCTTTACTAAACTGATGCTTCTACTACCTGAAAATGAAGAACCCCCAATTCTTTTACTGAGTAGAATTAAACCTACAAATGGCACTACATATATATTGGAAATTACAAAATTAGCTAAGGACATTACAAAAATATTAGGTAACGACATCGATGGCTTGGGCGACGTCAAAGAGGAAGAGTTCGCAAAAGATAATTGGGTAGGGCGTAGTTGGAAAATAGAAAATACGACTTTCAGACTTACTAATCTAAACGGACACTTTCAACTTTATATAGACCATGAATAAAGCCAGCAGGCAACAAAAGGTTTGCCGCAAGGCTGGCGGACGTAATAACAATCGGCAGTTGTAATACTATCAGCTAACATCGGGCTTGACCGAATTCTATTTGGCTTTTAGTTATTAACTTCATCATCAGTATTTTAATCGGCTTCAGTTGCCGGGCTGACACAGCAACAATTACAGCCCTGCGGCAAGCCTCGAAGGTTGGCTGCAAGCTTTGGTGACATTCTAAAAAACTTTTGACAATTAAATTCTGCTGACATTTTAAATAACAACCCATCTCGTCCTCGTTTGCAACGAGGATGGTCCGGTTCGCGTTTGCAACGCGCGTAAACAGTTCTTATCTTAGTCTTTATGTCCGGCGACAGATACTTCATCACAGACCAGCATGCGATATACTTTCTCACCTTCACCGTAGTTGATTGGATAGACGTCTTCACCCGCCCGGATTACAAGCTGATCATCACCGACGCTTTGAACTATTGCGCCAGCCACAAAGCACTCGAAATCTTTGCATGGGTATTGATGACGAATCATCTGCACCTGATAGCGCGTTCGCATCCGCCCTTCCGAATGTCAGACGTGATTCGCGATTTCAAAAAATTCACCTCCAAGAAGCTCGTGGCGGCTATTGGTGAACTGCCGGAAAGCAGAAGAGAATGGTTGTTACACAAGTTTGAATATCACGCAAAAGCAACAGGCAGAGCTAAAGACTTCAAATTGTGGCGGGATGACAATCATGCAGTGCAAGTGGAGGGCAGCATGTTACAACAGAAAATTGAGTACATCCACAACAATCCGGTGAGGGCAATGATTGTTTCCACAGCAGAAGAGTATTTGTTTAGTAGCGCCAGTGTGTATGCAGGCAGCAAGAAGGTGATGGTTCAAACCACTGTGCTATGGTAATGGTGTTGACTTGCGTCGCAGACGCAATGCCACTTCATCCTCGTTGCAAACGAGGACGAGTAGGATGCTTAACATTTTAGGATATTTAGACAGCCTTACATATAATGCTGGAACAAACAGCTTTCAAGATTAAGAATAACAAATCCATAAGCCCAGCCGGTAACAAAAGGTTTGCCTCAAGGCTGGCGGACGGAATAACAATCGTCAGTTGTACTACTATCAGCTAATATAGGGCTTGACCGAATTCTATTTGGCTTTTAGTTGTTAACTTCAGCTTCAGTTTTTTAATCGGCTTCAGTTGCCGGGCTGACACAGCAACAATTCCAGCCCTGCGGCAAGCCCCGAACGTTGGGCATCACCTTTGACCGACACCAGAACTGACAAATCATTATGACAATACCAGATTTTCAAAGCCTCATGCTTCCTTTCCTGACCTTTGTGGCTGACGGAAAAGAGCATACAACAAAGGAGGCATTAAACTACTTAGCTAACCAATTTCATTTAACTGAAGAACAATTGCAGGAAATGTTGCCGAGTAGAAATCAAACCGTTTTTTATAATCGGGTGACATGGGCAAAGGCTCATTTGAAAATGGCTGCTCTTATTGAAAACCTCAAACGTGGGGGTTTCAGAATTACCGCTAACGGACTTGATGTATTAAAACAAAAACCTTCTACTATCAATCTGAAATTTTTACGACAACTTCCAGAATACATAGAGACAGCAGAAGGTTGGAAAAGCAGTGCAACAGAGACGGCAATTAGTGACATGGAAAGCGCCGAAGCAAAAACACCAGAAGAAGTATTAGAAACTGGTTATTTAAATATCCGACGGACTTTAGCACAGGACTTGCTATCAAAAATAAAAGCTTGTAGTCCGTTGTTCTTTGAAAACTTGGTAGTTGAGCTGCTTGTAAAAATGGGATATGGTGGTTCATTAAAAGACGCAGGGAAAGCAATCGGCAAAAGCGGTGACGAAGGAATTGACGGAATAATTAAGGAAGACAAACTTGGGCTTGACGTAATTTATGTTCAGGCAAAACGCTGGGAAGGAAGTGTTGGCAGACCCGAAATTCAAAAGTTTGTTGGCGCATTAGCAGGACAAGGAGCAAAAAAGGGAATTTTCATCACGACCTCACGTTATACACCTGATGCTGCTTCTTATGTACCACGGAACGAAACAAAAATTGTTCTAATTGACGGCGAGCAATTAGCCCAACTTATGATTGACTACAATCTTGGCGTGACAACACAAATCACATACGAGATTAAGAAAATGGACACGGACTACTTTGACGCAGAATAAGGCAACCCCACTGGTTTAAGTCTTGCGCAGCAGACTTAAACCCAAAATAAAGCAGGTCTCTGACCGGCAAGCAGATAGCTAAGCCAGCTGGTCCGATGCTCATGCTTTCAAAAGGGTCTGCGAACAGCCAAGGTTTAAGTTACGAATTTGCGTTCTGATGCGGGAGAGTCTAGCACATTCCAAAAATCAAACTACTTGCTACAAGTAACTTCACGATGAGCAAATGCACAAATCAACAGTTCACAAACGCACTTCTTCCGGCACAAAAAGGCTCACATTGCCTTTGTTGCGAATTACATCGCGTACCAGTGTGGAAGATATGGTGGAATACTCGGGCGAGCAGGTAAGAAAAAGGGTTTCAATATCGGGCGCGAGCATACGGTTCATATCGGCAATTGCCTTTTCGTATTCAAAATCGCTAACATAGCGTATGCCGCGAAGAATATATTGCGCTCCGATCTGGCGACAAAAATCAACGGTCAGTCCGGTGTACCCCACCGCTTCTATCCGGGTGTCGTTTCTAAAAATTTCTTTTACCCAATTGCAGCGCTGCTCTACCGAAAACATGGGCTCTTTGGAGGAATTGATACCGATGCCGATGATCAGTTTGTCGAATAATGAAACGGCGCGCTTCATTACATCCACATGCCCTCTGGTAATGGGATCGAAGGTGCCTGGAAACAAACAAATTCGTTGCATCGTTTATACGCTTGGTTGTACAAAGAAACTAAAAACCGTAGTGCCGTAGTTTTTCATCCGCTGAAAATGAGGGTGCTGCTGATAATCGTTGCGCGGGGTATGCTCCAGCACAAAAACGCCATTGGGTTTCAGCATTGCCTTTTCAAAGACAAGCAGCGGAAGATCATCAATATTCTGGAGTGCATAGGGCGGTCCTGCAAAAATAAAGTCATACTGATCGCGGCTCTGTTTCATAAACCTGAACACATCGCCTTTGATGATGTGCATCTTATCCTCTATACCTAATGTCTGAGCGGTCTTTTTAATAAACTGAATACTTACCGCATCGCGTTCAATCAAGGTAAGTTCCGCTGCTCCGCGGCTTGCCAGCTCGTAGCTGATGCTGCCTGTGCCACCGAAGATATCGCAGGTCTTGATGCCCTCAAGGTCCATCATATTTTCGAGGGTATTGAACAGACCTTCTTTAGCCACATCGGTAGTGGGTCGCGCAGGAATACCAGATGGCGGATTGAACCTTCTGCCACTAAACTCACCGCCTACAATGCGCATGCGTACAACTGTTGTAGTAAACTTACTGCTCCGGCCCACTGCCTGCTGTTGGCTGCGGCACCTACCTCCGTCTCGCGGATGTTAGGAAAATACTGCGACACGTCGTGGAGCACAGGATTGAGGCCTCTGTAGGCCACGGTAAACTGAATATCGAGCGAGTCGGCATCAACCCTCAGTTGCTTGCACATAAGCTTCAACCTATAGGCAATGTCTTCTCCGGATTCATACTCGAACACCTGATGCCAGTGCAGCAGACGGTTTTTGTAGAGGGTTGCATAAACATGCTCCTGCGTGAGGGCGCATTGCAAGGCACTTTCGGACTTATAAGGTTTGTAAAACTGGTAGGTAGCAAGCGGCAGCAATTTTGAATTGATAAAATAGCGACCCACAAGGCTCTTCATCGTGCCGGGATAGGCATACATATATTTCGCCTTATCCTCATGCAGCCGGTGTACCGAAAGCACTTCATTCCCTTCTACAAAATAGGTTTTGTTCAGCCATTTCACGGCCTCTGCCTCATCATACAGCGGCTCAGGAATGACCATATACTTTTCGCTGGCTACAAAGGTAGCGATCACGTTTTCCGGACGCTGCAGCAACGGTTCGTCAATAAAGCGGTGTTCGTAAAAGTCAAGAATCCAGGTAGGTAGTGTGCGGCTATAATCGCCGTACCGTATCATCAACAGATCGCCATGTTCACTAAAACCCGCCACCATCAGACCCCGATGCAACAACACACAAATCACCTTCGCAACCTGGTTCATCAAAGTATCACCCTCATGCACATTGTAGGCATGGTAGTTAATCGCACTGTTAGAAATCTCCGACATAGAAACCACACAATTATAGAATAAATTTGCGAGAATCAGGGTATGCAGTGAGTGATATCAGGCATTCGATACCATCCTGAGTCATCATTTCTGTGCAAGTCTCTACTAACCATAAGCATATTCTCCGGCTGGCCCTGCCCATTTCGCTGTCGCTAGCCATACCGCAGATCAGCTTTCTGGCCAACACGGCCTTCCTTGGCCGATACGGCGAGCGAGAACTGGGCGTCAATGGCGTAGCAGGCATTTTCTATCTCACTTTGTCTATGATTGGCTACGGCCTGGCCAGCGGTGTGCAGATACAACTGGCGCGGCGGGAAGGCGAACACGACCAGGACGGGTTGACGCGCACTTTTGCCAATGGTATTTTACTCTCTTTGCTCGGCTCCTTGTTGCTCATGCTGCTTTCTTTGTTGCTTGTGCCGCTCATCTTCGGGCTGGGACTTAGAGATGCGGGCAATTCTGTGATGAGCATCGATTATATTTTTGTCCGGGTATGGGGTCTTCCCTTTCTGCTGCTGGCGCAACAGGCCAGTGCTTTCTTCATCGCCACGCACCGGTCCCGCTTTCTGATATACGGTTCTCTGGCGGCTACGCTTACGAATATTCTATTTGACTACCTTCTCATTTTCGGCCATCTGGGTTTTCCGGAGATGGGACTTGCCGGCGCTGCCGTGGCATCGATACTCGGCGAGGCGGCCAATTGTATCGTGATGGCCGGCAGCTTTTATGTCAAAAAATTCCAACGTCTTTACCCCATTCGTCAGCATTTGCATTTTGACAACAAACGCTCAGCCCGGTCGCTGAAAGTGTCTGCACCGCTGATCGTGCAGTTTCTATTCAGTATAGGCGGCTGGCAGGTATTTTACATCTTTGTAGAACATCTGGGCACACGCGAGTTAGCCGCATCACAGATTCTGCGTAGCATCTTTGGCATCGTAGGCACGGGCACCTGGGCTCTTGCCGCTACCTGCAACACTATGGTGAGCAACATCATCGGACAGGGCCGGCAGGAGCAGGTGCTGAACCTCACGAAAAAAGTGGCCCGGCTGAGCCTGATCTATGCTTGCTGTACCTCGCTGCTACTCATCGTTTTTTCCGATCAGTTTTTGTCGCTGTATCGGGATGACCCCGCGCTGATAGCCTTTGCCCGGCCCAGTCTCGTCGTCATCGTCATTGCCTCTTTGTTCATGGCGTTGTCCACCGTGGCATTCAATGCTGTGGTAGGCACGGGCAATACGGTCATCAATCTCAGTATCGAAATATCCTCCGTGCTTATTTACCTCATTTACTGCTACGTAGTAATTGAGCGCCTTCGCTTGCCGCTGGCATGGGCCTGGGGATCCGAGTTTGTGTATTGGACCGTTTTACTGGCTTGCTCGGCAGTGTATTTGCGCAGCGGAAAATGGAAAGGCAAAGTGATCTGAAACCGTAAAAAACTTCAGGCTGCCGCCTGCTCTACTATCTCCTCCATGTTGATGCCATTGTGGCTTTCGTCGTAAACACACTCGCCGTCTTTGATGAGCAATACCTGCGGCGATTCATGATAGACCTGAAACATTTCGGCAATTTTGTTAGATACCGAGCGGTAGCGTATCAGGTCGAGGTAGTAAAATGTTATGCCCTCAGGTGCTGTGCTGCGTTCAAGGCGGTTGAGTGCCATTGCCGAAATGGAGCACCGGGTGCTGTGCTTGAAGATCACTACCGGCTGGTGTCGGCTTTGTTCTATGATCTGCTGCAATTGTGTTTCGTCTGTAAGCTGTTCCCAATTCATAAGTTGCAAAATTACGTGGGCAAAATTTCGTGCCGCGGTGATCTTAAGCACCTTGCAACCGCCAGTTCTTTGCGCTTTGTGACAAATGGCTTTATTTTCGCCTTAAAACCTGCGTAGTTTATGAAACATGCATATATATTTCCCGGCCAGGGGGCGCAATTTTCGGGCATGGGCAAAGCACTTTACGAAACCAACAGCCTTGCCAAAGAATATTTTGAACAAGCCAATGAGTTGCTGGGCTTCCGGATCACCGATACCATGTTTGGTGGCACGGACGAGGATTTGAAACAAACCCGGGTGACCCAACCCGCCGTGTTCCTTCATTCTGTTATCCTTTTTGAAACCACGCCGGGCCTGAAGCCAGACATGGTTGCCGGGCATTCTCTGGGAGAGTTTAGTGCATTGGTGGCCAACCGCGTGCTTAGCTTCGAAGACGGATTGAAGCTGGTGGCCCGGCGCGCTGCGGCTATGCAGAAAGCCTGCGAGATCAACCCTTCTACCATGGCTGCGGTACTCGGCCTCGAAGATGCGGTGATCGAAGAAGTGCTGGCAGGGATACAAGACGAAGTGGTAGTGGCGGCGAACTATAACAGTCCGGGCCAACTCGTCATCAGCGGAAGCACGGCCGGAATACAGACGGCCTGTGAAAAACTAAAAGCGGCCGGGGCCAAACGTGCCCTGGTACTACAGGTAGGCGGGGCTTTCCATTCGCCGCTGATGGCACCAGCCAAAGACGAACTGCAGGAGGCCATCATGGCTACCCATTTCAACAACCCTACCTGTCCGGTATATCAAAACGTAGATGCACATCCCTACATTGACCCGGGAATGATCAAACAAAATCTGATCAACCAACTTACGGCACCGGTGCGCTGGACACAAACCATTCAGAAGATGGTGGAAAACGGGGCAACACATTTTACAGAAGTAGGTCCCGGCAACGTGCTGCAGGGCCTGGTAAAGAAAATTTCCAAAGACGTAAATACGGATGGCATCAGTCAATAAGCCGCAATACACTACTATTGATCGTAACGAGTTGGTAAAAAAAGACCAGAATTAAAACGATGATCTGATCAAAAAGCAGCCCGGACCCACCGGGCTTTTTTTGTGCGCGGTAGGGAAGGAAGCTTTGCAAAAACCTGTTTATGTTATCTGCCGGTCTCCAGACCGGAATTCGAAGCGCTCCTGCATCATGGCGTGCTACAGTTTAGTCAGCGATAATGAGCTTTCTCTGTTTCCTCAGTCATCGTCTGCATGGCTTTGTGCTAATGAAGATAATTCTCAGCTTCTTCATTTCAAATAGATATGAAAACCGCTATGCGAACACTCCTGTCATTGGATACTTGAGCAAGACGGCAGAATCGAACCAACCCGCTCAGTTATCTGATTGCCGGTCGCAGACCTGCTTTTATTTGGGGTTTAAGTCTGCTGCGCAAGACTTAAACCAGAGGGGAAATAGTGACATAGCTTCACGAAAAAATGCACGTGACCACTTCAATAATGAAAAACGCCGCAGTACTTGCAGCGCTTTTACTTTTATTCTGGCAGAGAGGAAGGGATTCGAACCCTCGATACGGTTGCCCGTATACTACCTTTCCAGGGTAGCTCCTTCAACCACTCGGACACCTCTCTTTGGTAAAACAGATATGCGGTTGAATGTCTTGCTTAAAGGGCAGCAAAAATAACTATTTCAGGGACTTGCCGAAAATTATTTCAGCATTTGCCGCGGTGTGCATGGCTACCGCTTCTACATCCACTTGCAGGATGCCGGCTACCTGCGATGCAATGATGGGGATATAACTGCTTTCATTACGCTTGCCACGGTAAGGCACGGGGGCCAGGTAGGGCGCGTCGGTTTCCAGTACCAGATGCTCTATACCCACGGCAGTAATCACCTCCGGCAAATTCGATTTTTTAAACGTGACTACCCCGCCTATGCCCAGCTTCAAACCGCAATCCACCACTGCTTTGGCCTCCTCCACCGATCCGCTGAAACAATGAAAAATGCCGCGAAGGTTGCCGTCCTGCTTGCCTTTTACAATATCAATGCAATCGCGGGTAGCCTCCCGGCTATGGATCACAATGGGAAGGTTATGGTGCAGTGCCCAGTCTATCTGCGTGGAAAAAGCTTCAACCTGCTGCGGCAAAAAGCTCTGATCCCAGTATTTGTCCAGCCCGATTTCTCCTACCGCGTAAAATTCACTCTTACCCAGCCACTCACTCACCAGCGCCAGCTCATCCTGATAGTTTTCTTTCACATACACCGGATGTAGTCCCATCATCGGAAAACAGTGCTGCGGCCATTTATCGGCTATGGCCAGCATAGGGCCGATGGTATTGCTATCGCAGTTGGGCATATACATTCGGTTTACTCCCGCGTGGATGGCCCGTTCCACCATAGCCTCAAGATCTGTTGCAAACTGTTCGTCGTAGAGATGCGTATGGGTATCAATAAAGTTATTCATGGTTATGGCAGTGCTTTTAGCGCCCAGTTGTTTTGTTTACAAAATTCGAGAACAGCGGGCAAAGCATACATCAGCCTCGGCAGGGCTTTCTGACTGTCATGAAAAACTACAATAGAGCCGGGTTCTATATGATCGATCACGTGGGCCAGGCATGCTTCCGGCGAAAGCTGTACGTCAAAATCACCACTCAAAACGTCCCACATATAAATCTTCCAGGGCTGCCTTCCTTTCGACAACCTTTTGGCCTGACTCATTTTGATACGGCCGTAGGGCGGACGAAAGATGCGCTTTTCAATATGCTTTGATGCGAGAAAAATATTGTTCAGATAGCTGTAGTTATCGCATTTCCACCCGTTCAGATGGTTCTGTGTATGGTTGCCCGTTGCATGTCCTTCTTCCAATATTCTGCGGTATAGATGCGGATGTGCCTGCACATTTTTACCAATGCAGAAAAAAGTAGCCCGTGCATTGTGCTGTTTCAACTGGTCCAGGACAAATGTAGTCGCCTCGGGATGCGGTCCGTCGTCGAAGGTAAGATAGACTGCGGGCTGCTCCTCTATGGGCATAGACCATACCAGCTCTTTTGGAAAAAGCTTCGGAAGCCAGCGTGGTGTCTTTACCCAATACGGACGCATAGACTACAAACCAACAAAAAAAAGAAAAGTTAGGGACTAAATTTTTTCGATGCCCGCGGCCCTCACCCATCCGCTTCTTCCGTCCGGCAGGCGCACATGCACACGTTCGTTTTGTTGCTCGTCAATAGTGACAACCGTGCCCTCAGGTAGCAATACCGGGTGTGCCCCTTTGCTTTGCGCTTCCAGCAATTGCAGGTCCGAATCCATCACCACCGCCCTATCATGCCCTGATGCGCGCATAGAAGATACATAGGCAAGTATCATGACGCCTATAGAAAGAACAAGAGCACCCGTAGCCACCTGAGGCAACATCCACGCAGCGGCTTTACCAAAGCGCCTTAGTGCCCAAATGCTCAGCGAGAAAACAAAAAATATCAGCGCAACGACGGACCACAAACCCGCACGGCTGGCCGCGGTGGCTTGCTTCCACCAGCTTACAAAAAATATGTCTTTTGTCTGGCGTATGCTGTTCGGAATCCGGCTTTGGGCCAATGCCAGATTGTCCTTTGCCAGACGGTAATCCGGATCAAACTTTAAGGCACGCTCGTAGTTGAGTACCGATCTTCCGATCTGATTTAACCGGTAATAAGTGTTACCCAGATTGTAATACAGTTGAGCATTTGCAGGTTCGTCCTGAGCGAGCCGTTCATAAAGAATGGCAGCACTGTCGTAATTCCTGGCCTGATAATAGCGATTGGCTTTGCCCCAGATTGCATTATAGGCCTCGGCCGCCCTCACCAAGGGTGCTGCGACAATAAGACTAAAGAGCAGGCAACAAATCTTGTAGCGCAATTTCATTGAATGGTCAGATCGTTTCTTCCAGTTTACTAATTACCCTTACTGCCGCGGTATAGGTGCGCTGCATCTCGGTAGTACCAGAGGAGGGTGCGTAGAGTGCGGTTTCGCATTCATTGATCACCTGGTCTATTTGCCCCAGCATTTCCGGCTTTACCTGTCGGTTGCGTAGCACCTCATGCGCCTTTTCGCGAGACAATGAAGCGAGCGGAATATTCAGCTTGTCGGAGAGATATAACCATATGGCCTTGGAGACTTCCTCGTAAAATCCTGATTTCTTTTGCTGCTGCAGGAACTGCCGTGCGGTCTTCAGACGTTTTAACGCAATCTTGTTGGCCCGACGGTTGCGCAATTTCACCGCATCCTTCGACAGCTCCTCATCGCGCCGTTTCCATACCAGAATACCGGAGAAAGCAAGCAACGGAAGTGCATACATGGCCCAGTACGTGCTGGTAAAAAACAAAGGCTTATGCTGAGGCGAAAGCGATTGTAACGGTGCGGCCTCTATCGGGTGGATGTCGGAAAGTGTCGCTGTATTGGCCAAAGCAGGTTTATATTGATTTCCTTTGTCCACATGCACACTTATGGGTTGTGTGGCCAGCGTAACATATTTTCCCAACTGCGGGTCGTAGTAAGAAAAAGGTGTGGCGGGGATTTCATAATCGCCCGGCACATTGGGAGAAATGGTGTAGGTAATGATTTTAGACCCCGTGATGGTAGTTGTCCGTCCCGTGATGGTATCCACTACCTGCGGATCGTATGTAGAAAGACCATTGGGTAGCTGCAAAGCGGGTGGCTGTATCAACTTCAGATTGCCCGTACCGCTGATGCGAAGAGTATAAGTAAGCGCATCGTCGGTTGTCAAATGGCTCTTGTCGGCCGACGCCGTAACCGTAAAGTTGCCGACTGCATTACCAAACCCGTCCGGCTTTCCTTCTGCCGGCAGGGGCAGCACTTGTATTTTTACAGGTGTACTCTTAAGCTTCACGGGGACATCCCGGTAAGCGGCACCGCTAAAGAAATCATCATTAAAAAAAGGATCGCTCATCATGAGGCTGCCAAACTGCTGCATGAACGGATCGTTGTCGAACATGTCGGCAAACGGATTTCGCTGGCGTGTTTGCATCACGATCCGCGCCTGGCCTTCGGCTTCCGCGGGATCGAGCGTCAAAGTACCTTCCTGTTGCGGAAACAATGCTGACTTCTTCAACAAAAAAACCTGATACTTCTTTCCATCCACAATTTCTTCTTCAGGCTTTATCCCATCCTTCGACGGCAGTACGAAGTCTTGCGTCCAAAAGCCATTTAAAGAAGGCAGCTTGGATATGGCAACATTCATGGGCACCCTGGCATACAGCTTATAACTCGCGGTGATCTGTTCGCCCACGTAAGCTTTGGTTTTGTCCACAGAAACTTTGATGAACAAATTCTTATAAACATCTTCGATATTAGCGGGTTGCTCGGGAGGTTCCTGCGCCCTTTGCTGGCCCATATTACGCTGACGCATGGCTTGCAGCATCTGCCGGCGTTGCGCCATAGCGGCTGCAAACGGATCACCAAAAGGATCGTCCGACGGATCGGCCGGACGCTGCTGACGGGTAGCCAGAGAACCGTTGACCACCTGCACGGCCAGCCCATTGCTCTCATAGGTATTTCCTGAGGCATCTCGGGCTACGGCGGGTGGAATAGACAAAGCACCTGTCTTTTTGGGTTGCAGCAGGTAAGAATAAGTGACACTTTGCGACTGCACCATTTGATTTCCTACCATAGAGATACTGGTGCTCTGACTGCTGAACGGACCACCCACAACATTGAAATCTTTAAAATCGGGCTTGGAGATAGACCGCAGGTTGGATACATTCTCTATACGGTAATCGACCTGAATGCGATCCTGCACACCCATTTTAGCTGCGCTCGCATGGGCAGAAAATACTACATTCTGAGCCCATGCCCTGCAACCGATAAGGGTAAGCAGGCAGAAAATACTGATGCGCCACATGTAGGATAACCGAGCCATAAGGAGTGACACAAAAATAACCTGCAAAGCCCTTGTGTATAAAGCGCTTCGGTTAAAGTCTAGTTAAATCAGATTTTTAAATATCTCCTTCCAGCGGGCGCATCACAATGGTCTCTACATTGGCCTGCGGCGACAACTGCCATGCAGCCCACACCATATCCGCAACATCGTTCGCGGTCATCAGTCGTTCCTGCGGAAGTCCGCTCTGCTGCCACGATCTGCTCCAGGTGGCGCCGGGCATCAGGGCCGTCACTTTTATACCCTCAGCCATCAGCTCGTGCCGGAGGTTTTCTGAGAATCCTGATAGTGCATACTTGGTAATGCTGTAGGCCCCGCCGGCATCATAGGCTCGCAGGCTGGCGACAGAACAAAGATTAAAGATATGTGCGCCACTATGACGTTTCATGACGGGTAAAAGCGCCCTGGTAAGATGATAGGCACTGTAGAGATTCACCGCCATCAGATGTTCCAGTTGGCCCTCCGGCTCCGTGGCCAGTTGCCCGGGAAAAAACAGACCTGCATTGTTGACCAGCACATCCACCTGCGACCAGCGATCTGCTACCGCACGGGCAAAATCCTTTACCTCCTGCGCATGGGCGAGGTCAGCGGGCTGCGCAAAGATGTCCGCTTTGGGATAAAGCTCCCGCCACTCCGCTACAACCGAATCCAAATCGCTGGCGGTACGGGCGCAGATGGCCACTGCATTTCCCTGCTTCAAGAATTTTTCCGCTATTGCTCGGCCAATACCTTGAGTAGCGCCGGTAACCACCACATTTGCCATAGAAAACCTGTTTTTTAAACCGCTGCAAATTACATTCATTTGCACGAGGAACCTGACCGAATGAATACTGTACTCAACTGGAGCAGTGGTAAAGATGCCGCCCTTGCCTTTCACTACCTCAGGCAACAAGATCGCTATAGGGTCACGCATTTGCTAACAACCTGCAGCGAAGCTACCGACCGGGTGGTGATGCACGGGGTGAGACGGTTGTTGCTGGAGGCGCAGGCCCAGGCTATGCACTTGCCGCTTACCCTTGTTGAACTGCCCGCCTTGCCGGATAACCAGACTTATGCTACTGCCATGCACCGCGCTATGACCCAACTAAAGACTCAGGCTGTGCAAGCCGTTGCTTTTGGTGATATATTTCTGGAAGACCTAAAACAATACCGGCTACAACAGCTACAGCACACAGGTCTGGATGTGCTCTTTCCGCTGTGGGGAAAGGATACAGGAAACCTTATTGCGGAGAATGAAGAGGCGGGAATTGAAGCCGTTATTGTATGTGTGGACGAACGAAAATTATCACCGACATTCTTAGGAAGAAAAATCAACAGAGACCTGCTTAGAGATTTGCCTGAGGGAGTGGACCCCTGCGGTGAAAACGGGGAATATCACAGCTTTGTAACCTATGCACCCTTTTTCAGCCATGCGCTATCCGTAACGCCCGGCGAAGTGGTGTATAAACGATACCAACCGGAAGACGAGACCGGATTCTATTTTCTGGACCTCAACCTCATCTAATTAAGCGCAAATGCCTCGTGGTGCCGGTTTTTCAGGGCGCTGAAGTAGTTTTCTATTTCCTTGCCAATAACTGGTGCCAGCTCTTTCTCGTCTATGCTATACCAATGAAAGCCTTTTCCAAAAGGTATTGCCTCAAGATTGAAGATCGTACCATCCGACAGGCAGACCTCGTACACCTGATATGGTAATAACACACTGCCATTGACATTGCCCTGCACAATAGATTTACCGGACAGTACACAAAACGGAATATGAATTGAGAATAATGAAGCCATAGTTGCAATGATGATGCTACAGTGGTTATAAAAATCATTCCAATGTATAGCCAGTAAATGCTTATGGCTGTAAAATCAAGATAATCATCGTGTTAATCATCCTGAGATGCTACCCCTTACAATTGCAAGGTTGAAGAATTATTTACTCATTTGATGCATAATTGTTGCGGAGTCGTTAGGTTTAGGTAAAGTCCTTTCGTTGGGCGTCACTTTCGTCAAAAAGTCTGAAACTTTATCCAAACAGGATATATTTACGCCTCCGGTTTCGTACGATTTTTGAAGACAAACCGTTAAACCGTTTGCAGCATCGTTGAATGTGATGGGTCTTTTACTGAGAAAAATAGCGATTGGGTTGTGCTGCTGTATGATGGTTTTGCCCGCGGCAGCTCAGGTAAACCGGAGCAGTGACTCTACAGACCTGATCGAAAAACTAATGATCAATTCCCGCAACCGGCTGATCAACAACGTGTTTAACGACGCGTTAAGCTCGCTACGGGCTTCACCAACGGACAGTTCAAACAATATCAGGGTATTGCTGGAAAAAAGTGAAGAAAGATTCAAACGTTTTGAAGGACTGGTCATCCGTTACATTTACATTGAGCGCTTTGGTTTCGAGCGCACATTTGTAGATACTTCCAACCGCATCACCTACTTCGGCACAAGACTGCTGAACGCTTTACATACAGACACCCGTAGCTTCGTTATCCGTCAAAACCTCTTTATCAAAGAAAATACCCGCATCAATGCCTGGGAACTGGCAGACAACGAGCGTTATCTCCGTACACTGAATTTCATACAGGACGCCCGCATCTTTCTGACGCCTGTGCCGGGCAGTAAAGACTCGGTCGATGTAGTTGTGATCACTAAAGATCTGTTCTCACTAAAAGCTGTGGTAGATGTGACCGACGCCAACGAAGTGAAGGTTCGACTTTCGGAAGGCAACCTTGCCGGCATGGCCCAAACCGTGGAAGGAACAGCTCTTTGGGAGCGCCGCCGCAACCCTACCAGCGGCTATGAACTGCTATACAGCAAAAACAATATCGGAGGTAGCTTTGTGAATGGCACCATAGCCTTCTCGCAGATAGACGGAGGCAGGAGCGATGGCACGGAAAATGAAAACGCCTTTCTCATAAGGCTGGAGCGTCCGCTGGTATCGCCTTTCAGCCACATAGCGGGCGGTGCCGAGTATAGCGTCAATGAATCGCAGAATGTCTATAACAAACCCGACAGCCAGTTTTATGCCTATCGCTATACTTTCTACGATGGATGGATAGGCTATAACCTTGGCACCCGGCGCTTTTCGGATTATGCGAACTATTCTCACAACCGTAATCGTTTTTTCCTGGCCGCCCGGTATTATCAGTCCGACTTTGAAAAATCACCGACACAGATCGGCGAACGCTTCGACCCAATCTACAACAGTCATGAGGTGGCGCTTGGTCAGTTGTCGGTCTTTAAGCAAGACTTCTACCGGCTCAACTACATCTATGGATTTGGTACTACAGAAGACGTGCCGACTGGCTATAACATCTCTTTGACTGCGGGTTGGCATAAGCAACTGTCGCTGGAGCGACCTTACGGCGGCTTCCAACTGGAGCACTATCTGGTCACCCCGCGAGGAGGCTTTGTGAATGCCAGTTTTAAAATCGGGGGATTTCTTCGCAATGGCTCTATTGAAGATGCCAGTACGCTGGCGAGCGTAAACTTTTTCACCCGGCTCTTTGAATTAAAAAAATGGAAGCTGCGGGAGTTTGTAAAATGCAGCTATACAGAACTGAACAACCGGGTGACCTACGAACCCTTGCGCATCAACAATACCTATGGTCTGAATGAATTCAGTACCGACAGCATTAATGGCAACCGAAGGATCAGTTTGTATGGCGAGTCCATACTTTACCTGTATAAAAAGCTGTTCGGTTTCCGTTTCGCTCCTTTTCTTTTTTCGGATTTCTCTCTGATCGCCTTCGAACAGCAGCCCTTTAAAAAAGCAGATATCTATACAGGTATTGGTGGCGGACTGCGTACCCGAAATGAAAATCTGATCTTCGGGACCATTGAATTAAAGTTCGTGTATTTTCCACGCACGATTCAGAATGTGCCGCAGTTCCGGGTGCAGCTTTCCTCCGACCTCAGATACCGTTACAAGTCCAACTTTGTACGACCGCCGAACATCATCTTCCTCAATCGCGACGATCTATGATTTTTCAAAAAGAACATCTGCATACATCATGCGGCTGTCGGTGAAGCTACGTACGATACGGAGCTGTGACTGATGCGCAAAATCCTGAATCATTGCCATGTCGAACTTTTGGGAAACCTCCATGAAGATGCTCTCCCACGCTTTGAAGAAAATACGCTGGCGAAGGGCAGAGCAATACACTTCCTGTTCTTTAAGACTTACGAGATAGCTTTTGGCGGCTCCCTGCACCGGATCGTACACCGGGAAGTGTGCAAACTGGCTGAGATCGAAATTAGCGCCGAGTTCTTTATTCATCCGAGTGAGCAGGTTAAGGTTAAAGTCGCGGGTTACTCCTTGCTTATCATTGTAGGCATTGAGGATGGTTTGCGGATGCTTTTTCAGGTCGAATCCCACCAGCAATTTATCTCCACGTTCCATCATGCTGCTGAGCCTGGCCAAAAAAGCAGCAGCTTCCGGCGCCGAAAAATTACCGATTGTGCTGCCCAAAAACAGGATAAGCTTCTGGCCGTCCGACTTCAATTGCGGGGAATTCAAAGCCTCAAAATAGTCGCCTTGCAAGGGAAGCATGGGAAAATCCTGCGGGATGAGCCGTCGCACACTCTGGCTGAGCATCTTCAAAGCGTTTGAAGAAATATCAATGGGATAGTAGCTGAAATCTACTTTTCGTTTGAGCAGCTCCGTAAGCAACAACTGTGTTTTCATACCGTCACCCGCGCCGAGTTCTATCAGTTGTAAAGGTTCGCGGCCTACGGCCTGCCGGATGATCTGTGTAGATTGAAATTTGAATACTTCATATTCTGCTCTGGTCACATAGTATTCCGGCAAAGCCATGATCCTCTGAAAAAGGCGATCGCCATTTACATCATAGAGGTACTTTGAGGGAAGGTATTTGGGTGTAGCTGACAATC
>OFTY01000504.1_pt1 | contig 27219 bp, 24 predicted proteins | sample 1775061 | NCBI WGS metagenome assembly OFTY01 (sample SAMN08195773, study PRJEB24354) | sludge metagenome | isolation source: sludge from phenol fed wastewater aerobic bioreactor B | place: India: Nagpur | collected 2016-09-16 | reverse complement strand
AAACAGCCCGAAAAATCCACTTTAGCAATGTCCGATGTTCGGGAGAAGGTCATGGATTGTTGAATTTAAAAATCAGTTTGTTCCGAGGGGCGGGGCAATGGCCTAAGGAACAATAATAACCACGCGACCACAATTTACTTTATATTTCCTCAAATAAAATCCTTCAGGAAAATCATTGTCTTCCATAAGTGGCTTCGAAAAAATAGTCAACAAGCCCTAATGAAGCCTGGTTTGGACGCCTTGAAATGCAATCTGGAGGTCTCCGGCGAACAGTTTTCGAACTATTGGAAAAGGATCTCTTACTGCTTTCTAACCTTAGAAATCTCTAAATCAAATACTCGTCGTAGATAAGGCTTTCATGGATATCATCGACGTAAGAAGATGAGACAACTGCCTAAGAATTGTTCCTTCCAAAGGAGGTAACACGGAATGGGAGTTAGAGTACTAGTTAATAATATACGTATAAGTGCATTCAAGAATTTCACTCAACATTCGCCACGAACAACCCTCAATATGGCATCTCATCCCATGTCTGATCCAAGAGCAGCCGTCCGGTCTTTTTCTTATTGGTACCGCCCCATTGTTTGAAAAAGAACTTGACATCAGCCGACTGGCACTGATCAAGGATATCCAAAACCCACTCTTCCTTCATTGGCCGCGGAGTTCGGCCGGACTCCCCACCAACAATGACCCAATCGATTCCTTGCAAATTCATATTTGGAAGTGGCCCGATAAGCGGTTCGCAGGACAAAAACTTCACGCGAGCCGGGGTCTGCCTCAGATGATTGACACGCGGAACAACCTTTTCGTTCTCTACAGATACGCCCATCCAGATATTATGGCTCCATTTCAATTCGTGACTATACCTCAGAAGAACGTCGCTTCTTTTTGTGAGCAGTTGAAAGACATGTTGTGGATTATCGTTCATCACATGAAAAACTTGTTTGATAAAGCTGAGCGGAATATCCTTATGAAAAAGATCGCTCATGGAATTAACAAAAACAATTTTCGGAGACCGCCAGGTGTAAGGAATCTTTAGCGCATCTGGGTGGATCCTCAACTCAAAGGCATCCCGGTACTTTTCCACACCCATGGCCTGCAATCGCTTTGACATTATCTCTGCATAGCAAAACTTGCAGCCCGCAGATACCTTATTGCAGCCCGTAGTAGGATTCCATGTCATTTCCGTCCATTCGATTGAAGATTGTGCCATATAGTTGGATCAGTTATTTAAGATTTCGTACTGTAAAATATTTCGATTTTTGAAAACATGTTCGTAGGACACAAGTGGTGATTGCGAATCATATGTCACAAGTCCTTCCTTCTTCATCTCCCGCAAGACATCGTTGGCATGCTTGGCGAAATGGCCTTCCGAATACGCATAAGCAAGCACTTCACTATTTGTTGATAGAGTTTTATTGAGCACCTTCGCTTTGACATTTGCTTTAAACCGATCGACCTTCTTTAATTTAGGTTGCTCGAACATATTCATTTGTGTGACTGCGATGGCATCACCGTCTATATCGAAATTAGCCTCGCCATTCACCGAATTTTTCTTCCAGGCAATATTTAAAAATTTGTCAACAGCAAGCGGATGCTTCGCACCGAAAATGATTCCAAAAATATTCTGCTCTTTTCGGATCGAAAACGGGTAGAGTTTCAACTTGGAATGTTGCGGAAGCTTTTCGCGCAACTGTTCCAACATGCTTGAATGCACACGCTCATACCCTGCGGCTTTCAAACGTTCCATATCCACTGTAACGTGCGCCTTAAATTCCGGTTGATCGCCCAATCGCCAGAAATAAGACGAAGAAGCGTAGTACAGAAAATCTGTTTCCTTTAACTTTTCGAGCGCAAGCAAGTAGCGATCAGATAAAAACTTGATTCCATTTTGATCCAGGTAAACTAAAGCAGGATCAGCACTTATAAAGGGTAGCCATACATCGAAAAGTACCGTTGCGTCCTCATTGTAATATTTCACATCGACAACACTTTCCAGTCCCGGATGTTGCGCGATATACTCTTGGCAGGCTTTCATTAATGATTCATACTTAGCTTTACTTTTGTTCCTGTCGGGGTCATACGCATTGAGGTACAAGTTTATCCTGGAGCCGTAATGAACCAGGAGGTCAACCTGTTTTTTGATCTGCCTCAACAAGCGAATGGGGCTTCCAGGCACACATTCATTGTCATAGCCAGCTCCCGCAAAGAAGTCGTAAATTCCTATCGGACTTCGGCTTTGCACAATAAAAACCGGCAACCACGCTTCCGCATAATCCTCGAATATTTCGAGCTTGGCGATGGTATTCTCATCAAAGGGTTCATCGAAAAGATCTTTGACAGCCATGTGGGTGAATTTTCAGTAGTAGGTTTAGCCGTAAATTACTAATTTTATTAGTATTACCAAACTTTAATATTTACATTACGCCGTTATTGGCTCTTCCTCGTCGGCCCACACTAAGAACTGAGTACGGCGCGGTTCCCTAAATACAAAACCGCCTTCGCTCTTCGAGCTTCAGCGGTCGATGAAGATCCAAGCGGATTCGAACCGCTGAACGCTCCCCCTCTGACAGAGCTGCTTGGCGAAACTCATTGCAATTAGATAGAAACAAAAAGGTCACTCAAATATCTTGAATGACCTTACATTTTCCGAGGTCCCTAGCAGATTCGAACTGCTGTACGAGCTTTTGCAGAGCTCTGCCTAGCCACTCGGCCAAAGGACCGTTTTCTTCTCCAAAAGCACTTCTTCAGCGCTTTTTTTGAACAGGCGCAAAAATAGGATATTTTTGGTTACTGAACAGAAGCTTTTCACATTAAATAAGTTATATGAGCCGTATTGCAGAATCTGAGCTGATTATCAATCCAAGGGGAGCCGTATATCACCTTGATCTCCGACCCGAAGAAATCGCCGGCACCGTTATCACCGTCGGTGACCCGGACAGGGTAAAAGAAGTGAGCAAATACTTCGACTCAATTGAAGTAAAAAGGCAGCATAGAGAATTTGTGTCGAATACCGGCTATGTAGGTAAGAAAAGAATAACGGTACTTTCTTCAGGTATCGGGCCAGACAATATTGATATTGTTATCAACGAACTGGACGCCCTGGCGAATATTGACTTCGAAACAAGGCAAATAAAAAGCAAGTTGGCCTCTTTGAATATTATCCGCATCGGCACTTCCGGCTCCCTGCAGGCGGATGTTCCGGTTGATAATTTTGTAGCTTCCACTCATGGTCTGGGCATAGATAATTTGCTCAATTTCTATCGCCATGAACAAAACGAGGAAGAAAATCAACTGCTCCACTCCTTTATTACCCACACGCAAATGCATGGCCAGATGGGACAGCCCTATGTCAGCGGAGCGGCTCCTTCCCTGCTCAAACATTTTGTAAAGGATTTCCACCAGGGAATTACCGTCACTTGTCCCGGTTTCTATGGCCCGCAGGGCCGGATCCTGCGCCTGGGTGTACGCAACCCTGAGCTGATCAATCGCCTCACGGATTTTCGCTTTGGACAACACCGGATCACCAATTTTGAAATGGAAACCTCGGCGATCTATGGCCTGGGTAAGTTATTAGGCCATAACTGCCTGGCTGTCAATGCTATTGTAGCCAACAGGGTACAAAAAGAATTCTCCAAAGACGGAAAAGCAGCCGTGGAAAACCTCATTAAAAAATTCATCGGGATATTTGCGGAAAATATCTGATTATTAAGTCATACAAATCCAGGAACAAGGCTAATGAGTAACTGATGAAACTCCATTAGCCCGGTTATTTGGTGAAGATTAAGCATCTTCTGTCAGACTTTACTCTCAGATTTGATCGTTGATTTTTTACTTTTGAATTTTACTTATTAAACAGGATATGACGCTTCGTTTTTATAAATACCAGGGAACAGGAAATGATTTTATCGTAGTGGATAATCAGACCAATGAATATTCTTTCCTCACCACCGATCAGATCCGCCGCTTATGCGATCGCCGTTTTGGTATCGGCGCAGACGGCTTTATGATGCTGAACCAGAAAGCTGGCTACGACTTCGAAATGAAATACTTCAATGCCGATGGCCGGGAAGGCAGCATGTGTGGCAACGGCGGACGTTGTATTACCAAATTCGCTTATCATCTGGGCATCCACCGCACCGAATACCGCTTTCTGGCGGTAGACGGTGAGCACGAAGCCGAAATAGACACGGATGGTATCGTTTCACTTAAAATGCAGAACGTGGATAAGGTACAGCGTTTTCACAGCGACTTTATTCTAAATACCGGTTCCCCCCACTATATAAAACCTGTAAGTGAAGTAATGGATATAGACGTATATCAGAAAGGCCGCGATATCCGCTACAGTAAAGATTTCGAAGCGGAGGGAATTAACGTGAATTTCGTTGAGCAGGTAAGCGATGATAAGATCATTGTCCGAACTTATGAGCGTGGGGTCGAAGACGAGACTTATTCCTGCGGTACCGGCGTCACGGCTGCAGCTTTGGTCTTTTACCACAACGAGAACGGCTTCAATGAGGTAGAAGTAAAAACCCTTGGCGGCACGCTGACCGTTGAATTTGACCGGCTTGGTGAAGATCATTATGTGAATATCTGGCTCTGCGGTCCAGCCGAAAAGGTTTATGAAGGAAGCGTGGAAGTGGGTTGAGTCGGCAGTCGATAGTCCAGGCTGCTGAATAGCAATTATATTTTTACGATAGCTAAATAGATTTATTAACTAATAGTAAGGGCCGGGCTACTACACCAGGCTTCTGACGCACGACTCACCAATGATTCAGTACTTCAAAAATATCAATCATAAAACTGTCGAAATCGACAAACCTGAAGAAGGCTCCTGGGTGAACGTGCTGCCCCCACTAAAGCAGGAGGAATTTACGGAGCTGTCGGACAAACTGGATATTCCCATCGACTTCCTGACCGACTCACTCGATATCGACGAAAGAAGCCGTTTTGAAAAAGAAGCCACCGTTAAACTGGTGGTGATCAACACGCCTACGGAGAATAATTCCTTCAACGAAAGTGACGCTTATTATATTACGATCCCCATCTGTATCATCATAACGCATAACCAGATCGTTACAGTTAACTCTTTTGAGAATGCGGCCATCAAAAAATTCCTGAACACTTTTCAGAATCGCCATCCCGACAAACGGAACATGATGATGCTGAAAATATTTGAGAAAGTGGTGCAGACTTTTATGGAGCACCTCAAGGAGATCAACCAGCGCAGGAATGTGTATGAACAGAAATTGTACGATGCCAGCCGGAATGAACACCTGCTGGAACTCATGCGTATCCAGAAAAGCCTGGTGTATTTTGTTACAGCCCTCCGCTCGAATGAACTGCTTTTTGTTAAACTGGAAAGAACAAATTTCCTGGGGCTGAATGAAGAAGAGAAAGAGTTCCTGAACGACCTGATCGTTGATAACTCACAGGCCCTTGAAATGGCGCATATCTACACCAATATCCTGAGTAGTACACTCGATGCATTCGCCAGCATCATTGCCAATAACCAGAACCAGGTTTTGAAACGCCTCGCAGTGATCACCATTGTACTCACTTTCCCGGTTCTGATCTCCAGCTTATTTGGCATGAACGTTCCGAATGGTTTTGAAGAATCTCCTTATGCGTTCCATATAGTCGTGTTCCTTTCCCTTGTCATTTCATTAACCGTAGGCTGGTGGTTCCTGCGTAAAAAAATATTCTGAACAAATGCATTTCTTCAATATCCGGGTATACGGGATCCTCATCAATGATAAAAAACAGGTGTTGGTAAGCGATGAATATATCCGCGGCAATTACTACACAAAGTTCCCCGGTGGCGGGTTGGAATTTGGTGAAGGCACACGCGATTGCCTGAAACGTGAGTTCATGGAAGAGATGAGCCTGAACGTTGAAGTAAGTGAGCACATCTATACTACTGATTTTTTCCAGATGTCTGCTTTCAATCCTGAACATCAGATCGTATCTATCTATTACGCTGTGAACCCACTGGAAGAAATTAAAGCACCGTTGCGTGATAAGGCCTTTGATTTTGACAGCCTGCAATTAGACGTTTACCAACGCACAGGTGAAACAGAAACATTCCGCCTTGTTGACTGGGAGAATTTTTCTGCAGAAGCTGTGACTTTACCGATTGATAAAATAGTGTCGGATTTAGTCAAGAGTACTTATTAATAAAGATCGCTTAATCAGCCATTGCCGCTCTTTTCATCTCCGCAGCCTGCTCATGACCCAAATATTTTTCAATCCAGTTATGCACCAGATAAATGACCGGCGTTAACACGATCGCAATGATAAATTTATAGATGTAATTCACTATACCCACAGCTATAAACAATTTGAATGGCCACACAAAATCATTTCCCGAACTGTTTACCCGGGTGCCTACATAAAAGGCTATAAACAGCACCACAAAGCTGTCAATAAACTGCGACACCAGTGTTGAGCCCGTTGCTCTGAGCCAGATATTCTTCTCCCCTGTTGTTTTCTTTATCTTATGAAAAACGAATACATCGATCAATTGGCTTAAAATAAAAGCAGCCAGTGATCCGATAATGATAAATCCCCCCTGCCCCAACACACTGTTGTATGCTTTCTCCATATCAGGCACTCCACTCCCCTGCTTACTGGTAACAAAAAAATCAGCAGGCGTCAACTGCATTGCCCCATAAAAAGTAAGAAAAGCAAAAGCTATCAATCCCGCAGTAAGCCAGGAAAGAAACCGCACGCCTTTCATGCCATAATACTCATTGATAATATCCGTCATAATAAAAACAACGGGCCACAACAATACGCCTGCAGTAAGATTGAATGAATACACATCACCAAACAGCCCTATCTGAAAAGGCTGAATACCCAATGTTTTTTCCAGGGAAAATATTTTAACACCGATTATTTCTGCGATCAGCGCATTGGCTATGAATATACCCCCAAGGATGATAAAAAGCCTTGTCGGTTTATTTCTGATGATAGTATGGATCATTGAGATAAAAGATATAAAATCCAAGGATAAATAAAAACAGGATATTTCCCAGCACCAGCCATAAAGCCACATAAGCTGTCAGCCTTCTTTTAACGAAAAGAACCGCCAGGTAACAAATATTGACCGCCGGAACAACGATCAGCCCTATTGCATAACCTATAATAACAATAGTGGATGTGATAGCCTCTTCATTGAGCCAATCCCTGATCTGAAGAGAGATCGCAAGAAGGAAAAATATGCCGCAAATGAAAGCCAGTCTTGACAAAAATAATAGCCAGCGCATCCGTGATTTTCGTCTAAAATAGCATTATTTTGTCAGCCGGAAGCTCAAAGCTTTCCACGCAGACGGGATAACTCAGGCCCACCCTAAAAACAAAAGAAACAGATGGACCGTCCATCTGCCAAAAAATAAAAAGAAACGGATGAAAAACGATCTTGTTAAAAAGATACTCCCCCATATCATTGCCATTTTAGTTTTCCTTGTTGTGGCCCTTATTTTTTGCAAGCCCGCCCTGGAAGGCATGGAACTCACGCAGCATGATATCATCAACTGGAAGGGTATGGCTCAAAACGCTTTTGAGTACAAGGAAAAGCATGGTCATTTTCCCCTTTGGAACACGAATCTCTATGGCGGCATGCCCAATTACCAGATAGCGATGGAAGGGAAATCTGTTTTGCCTGATCTCACTTCATGGCTCTCACTTGGCCTGCCCAAGCCCATCAACTTCTTTTTTCTCGCCAGCCTTTTCTTTTATATCCTTTGCCTGATATTGAATATACGCCCTGTGGTGGCCATACTGGCATCACTCGGTTATGCATTCTCTACTTATAATCCTGTTGTGATCAATGCCGGCCATGATACGCAGATGCTGGCCACTGCCTATATGCCTTTACTACTGGGCGGCCTTATCGCCATTTATGAAAAGAAATACTGGCTTGGCCTTGCTATCACTGTCTTTGCAACCTGTCAGCAGGTGGGCATGAACCACCTTCAGATCAGTTATTATTTCTTGCTGACAGCTGCCCTTGTTACACTCGGCTATGCTTATGGCTGGATAAAAAATAAAGAATGGAAGCACATGGGTATTGTTGCCGGCATCACCGCTTTATCTGTGGTGATCGGACTCGCCGGAAATGCATTACCCCTGATGACGACCGCCGAATATGTGAAATACACCCCACGCGGCGGCAATGATGTGGCTATTGAGGGAGACAGCGTAAAAACTGTTCAGATCAAAGGGCTCGATACAGCTTATGCTTTCGAATACAGCTTAAGCAAACCAGAGATCACCACGCTCATTATGCCGAATGCTTTTGGCGGACATTCGCGCACTACCGTGGATGAGAATTCCCATGTAGTGGAAAAACTGATCGCAGCCGGCGTACCGGAAAGCCAGGCTGCCAATACAGGCTTGCCCAAATACTGGGGTGCTCTTCCTTACACTGCCGGTCCCGCTTACCTTGGGGTGCTTATTTGCATTCTTGGAGTGATCGGTTTTGTACTGGTAAAATCACCATTGCGCTGGGGCCTGCTGGCTGCAACCATCCTGGGGATCTTTATTGCCTGGGGTAAAAACTTCATGGGCTTTAACCTGTTCCTGTTTGAACATCTTCCCATGTTCAATAAGTTCAGGGCGCCTTCCATGGCCCAGGTGATTCCGCAGTTGACCGTGGGAGTAATGGCTGCACTGGCTTTGCAATATCTCCTGTTCCGCAACAATGCCCAGGAGCTTTTGAAAAAGGATTTTAAAAAAGTGCTTTATGCAGTAGGCGGGCTTTTTGCCTTATTAGGACTGATGTACCTGCTGATGGATTATACTGCCTATTATGATAGCGCGCTTGCAGCCAATATCAAACAACAATCCCAGAACGACGATATCAGCCGGGCTGTAATTAACGGACTGAAAGAAGACCGCCGTGCCATGTTTGGAGGTCAGTTGCTGAGAGCCGCAGGTTTTGCCTTATTGCTGTTGGGCGGCCTTTATCTTTATACCAGGAACATGATCAAGCCTCTTGCACTGGCAATCGGGCTGGTCGCTATCAGCACTATAGAGCTGGCATTGGTGAGCCATGATTATCTCAATGATGAGAACTATGTTCCGGCTGATGACATCAGCATGCATTTCACACCTCAGCCGGTAGATCAGCAATTGCTGAATGACAAAGACCCTGATTTCAGGATCTTCAATAATGCTCCGGCAGTTTATCCCGAAGCACAGGCTTCTTATTACCATAAGTCCATTACGGGCTATCATCCGGCCAAGCTTACACTGGCAGAAAATCTTGCCAGGAAATATTTAAATGGCATTCCCAATCCTGGCATACTGAACATGCTGAATGCAAAATATTTTATTGTCATGGACCCGCAGAGTCGCACAGCTCATGCTGTTCCCAACCCCGATGCCTATGGAGCATGCTGGCTGGTGAAGCAGGTGAAGGTGGCAGACAATGCCACTGCTGCCCTGCAGGCTATTGGTTCAACCAATTTAAAAGATACGGCGATCGTTGAAGGAACGGCTGCTGCTTCAATAACACAGCCACAGTGGGACTCTACAGCTTCTATTCGCCTGGTAAAATTTGATAACGACCAGATCGATTATGAGTCCAATGCTGCCGCTCCACAATTTGCAGTGTTCAGTGAAATGTATTATCCCGCAGGTTGGAACGCGTATATAGATGGCAAACCAGCCACCTATTTTAAAACGGATTATGCCTTGCGCGGGATACAAGTTCCTGCTGGCAAGCATGTCATACGTTTTGTGTTTGAACCATCCACTTTCAGGAAGGGGGTGAACATTTCATTCGCCGCATCATTTGCCGTACTGATCGCCCTGGTTGGAGGTTTGTTTATGGCATGGAAACAGGGTAACAAGAAAACGGCGAAGTAGATGAGTGCTGCGATGGTTTAATGCGTCAAACCTAAACCAAACACTCCTGGAAAAGATCATCAGCCTGGTATGGTATAAAGTGCTGCCTCCTTTATTTGGAGGGCAGAAAGGGATCGCTCATTTCAATCAATACCTTTCCCTTCACTACCCGTTGGTATGTGTTTGTTCTGACAACAACCAGCCAAAGGGAGAATTACCCTATAAAGTTTTACCGGTATTGCCTACGGGGCAAAAGCATGTGCTTAACCCATTATACTGGCGTAAAGTGAAGCAGATCGCCCGGCAGGAAAAAGCGACCACCATTATTCTTGAACACCCCTACCAGGGCATTGCGGCATGGCTGGCAGCCAGAGCCATCAAAGCACGTTTCATTGTTCATTCCCATAACATCGAGTCAAACAGGTTCCGGCAGATCGGCAAATGGTGGTGGCCACTGTTGCAGCACTATGAAAAATGGGTTCATCGCCGTGCGTCCCTGAACCTTTTTAAGACCCGTGAAGATCAGGAATGGGCTGTTCAGCATTTTGGGCTTTCTGCAGAAAAATGTTTGATCATTCCTTATGGAGTAGAGCAGCCGGTAATAGACCCCGAAGATGGTCAAAAATTGCGCAGGCAATACGACATAAGGGCTGAAGAAAAAATATTACTTTTTGCCGGCACGCTTGACTATGGACCTAATGCCAAAGCCGTGGAAGATATTTTTTCAGCCATTGTGCCCAGGCTTCGTGCAGCCGGTATGCCTTTCAGAATAATCATTTGCGGAAGAAACCGTTTCCCGGCTTTTCAATACCTGAACAAATTGGCAGACACTTCCGTGATCATGGCCGGCGAGCAGGTTTCGATCGATCCGTATTTCAGGGCTGCTGATGTGTTTATCAATCCCGTACTTTCGGGTGGAGGCATTCAAACAAAAAACATAGACGCCATTGCACACGGATGCAATACGGTTTGCTTCTCATCCCAGGCCACAGGCATTCCGGCACATGAATGCAGCACAAAACTCAGCATAGCAGAGAACGGCAACTGGGACCATTTTACTTCACTCGTGATACAGGCCGCAGCCCATAAAGACCCGACTCCGCGTTCTTTTTTTGCTTATTTTGACTGGAACCGCATCCTGCAACCGCTTATTCATAACTTGCAAGCGCATGAATGAAGTATTATCGCTCATAATCATTACCTATAACCGCCCCGATGATCTGCTGGAGCTGCTGCAAAGCCTGCGGAAGGAAGCAGATATCACTCCGCTGAAAGAAGTGTTGATACTGAATAATGCCAGTACCGTCTCTTATGAAAAAGCAGAAAGCTTTATTGCAGAAAACCCCGACCTGAAAATAAACTATATACTTTCCAGCGAAAACCTCGGCGTATCGCGCGGAAGGAATAAGCTGATGGCAATGGCCGGCGGCGAATTGTTGCTGGTACTGGATGACGATATCGTTTTTCATTCAACAGACAGTCTTCCTAAGATAGCCGGTGTATTCCAGAAAGATTTTTTCCGGCAGGCCAATACCGGCATCATCACTTTCCGTGTTATTTATTATGAAACAAAAGAGCAACAGCAAACAGCGCTTCCTCATAAACGTTTTGAAGAATACAGGGACAAACCGGTTTTCCTGACCTCTTATTTTACAGGCTGCTCTCATGTATTGAAAAAAGAAGTGTTGGCAAAGACGGGTTTATATCCCGAGGATTTTTTTTATGGTATGGAAGAATATGATCTCTCCTACCGTATCATCAAAGCCGGTTATACACTTGGCTATGACAAGGCAGTTACATTTGAGCATAAGGAATCGCCTAAAGGAAGGCAGCCCAATTACCAGAAACTGGCATCACAATGGGTAAACAAAAGCAAAGTGGCGCGGCGGTACCTGCCTTTTATTTATTACCTCACTACAATGCTCGGATGGAGCTGGTAATACCTGGAAAGCTTTGAAAGCAGGGTTCACCGAAAAAAGAAACCCGGTGGGAAAAGAAGCGTTGGCCTATCTCAAAAAAGTGAAAGCGAGATTATGGTATTAAAGCACTTTATAAAAGTGCGGTTTGTTCAATAATATCAGGAAGAAATATCTCAACAGTGTTATTGCATTCTTTGTATACCCCCACCACATTTTCCATTCCCTGCCACTTCCTTTTTGGAAAGAAATATTCCGGAGCAATACCATTATAAGATAAACCGGTATGGTAAACAAATAGCCGGCAAAATGAAATAAGAACCATCCTACTCCAAACTGCTTTCTTATCCGCAATAAGCCGGAGATCATGATTTGCAATCCCTTCCTGTCTACAAAGCTGGCATATCCTTTTCCTTCCGATCCGAAAGCCTTATTGGCAGATGACCCTTCAAGATGAACGACATGGAGATCCCCATAAATGCACAAAGGTCCTTGTTTACGCAGGCGGCTACACCATTCGATCTCTTCCGAATAAAGAAAGAAATCTTCATCCAGCAGTCCTGCTGAATTGATGGTAGACCGTTTCACCATCAGGAAAGCACCATTTACCCAATCTACTTCCACCTCTCCTTTTGCTTCAGGTACATTGGTTTTTTTAACTTTTAATTGCAGACCGACCCAACGGATCAGCCTCCCGGTATAAGGCAATACCATGAGATGATTCAGGCCTCCTTTCATGAAATAGTTACCGGAAATTTGGGGAGTACGATCACGGTTCAACAATTGTACACCACAGGCTACATACTTACTTTCAAAAAAGCGCTGATAACACTTATCGATAGCATTTTCTTCACTCAATGTGTCTGAGTTCAGCAAAAGCACTATTTCGCCATTCGCCTGCCGGATGCCTTCATTGTTCGCCCGGGCAAAGCCGCTATTGTATTTCATTTGTATCCAACGGACGGCTGGAAAGGCTGCAAGAATAAGCTGTTCGCTATTGTCTTGCGAATCATTATCCACTACAATGATCTCACTACGGCCCTCTCCTGGAATAGAACGGACCGAATGGAGGCAGTCGAGAACTAACTGCGGGGTTTTATAATTGACGATTATGATGGAGTAATCAATCATGCTTGTATTGTGCAGTAGGGCGGTATATTATCTTAATGACTTTTCAGGACAGGTTTATTGTACATTCTCTTAAAAAACAGGAACCCTGCACGAAAAACACTATTGCTGTCAATTAACTTGCCAGCCTTTATTTTCGGATAATCCAACGGCTCAAAATTCCCATCACACAGTTCTTTTCCATAGTCTCGGAATTTGTCTATCATTTGTGCTACTGATGGCGTTTCTCTTTTTGCTTTCGGAGTGCGCAGTATTTTATGGGTAATCCCCTGGCAATATTGCCTTAACAGTTCTACTCCATCACTGCTGATCACGGGAGCGAGTTTCAAATCTTCCTTCTTCAACTTACAAAGAAAAGCGACCAGTTGATCAAAAGATTGTATAAAACGTAAATCAGAAGAAGATGATGTGGTAGCCGATGGGTGCTTCCGATAAGAAAAACGTTCCTGTTGGTGCACTGCCATATACCTTTTACGACTCAACTGTATCCACAACTCCATATCAGCAAAAAGAAGATTAGGATATAATGGCATTCCGCCCACTTCTTCATAGTCTTTACTTCGCACCATGAACCCAGTACCCATCAGGTCTGTCCGGTCGCACAGAAAATTGCTGACGGCCTTTTCAGGTACCTGCATTGGCTCCATCGGTTTGCATTTACCTATTACATTTCCTGAAGAATCAATATAGCGAAAATGAGTTTGATATAAAGAAGCATCCGGGTATTCAGTAATAAGTTCCTGCATGGAAGCTAAATAATCCTTATCCAGTACATCATCATGACCAATAAGCGTCATGAATTCGCTTTTGGATAAACCTACAGCCCTCTGCCAGTTTTTCTCCATGGATAAAGGTGCAGAAGCAGGAAATATTTTAATCCGTTGATCGCGGAAGGAATTTAATATCTCGAGCGTATTGTCAGTACTTGCATTTTCCAACACCAACAGCTCGAAATCCTGCACTGTTTGTGCAAGAATACCCTGCACACATTCACGCAGGTAATTGCTACCATTTTTTACTGGTAATATGATACTATACCTGGCCATTGCTTGGGTTATCCCTGGATGGTTTTTTTAATTTTTACGATCAGATCGTGCAGCTTTGGTGTCTTCTTTTTCAACACATATTTGATTTTGTATTTCTTTACAAAATCTGACCGGAATACTTCCCTTTCTGCTTGCAGTAGACTGCTATTGTCCAGGCCGTTCTTTTTATAATAATGATAAAGGAAGGCCATATGGCCGGTAATCCATAACCCGAAAAAACGCTCCATTAACTGCTTTATTTCCGGCCATTCTTTAAGATATGACAACTTATCTTCGAGATAAGCTGGGAAATTTCTGGTCAGGATAGGTAACTGTTCATTCTGATTCCGGCCAAAATTTTCCTTGTGAATAGTTTGACAACCCAGTGATCTATTCAGGACAACACAACCTTCAGTGCTCGATACACTCATATAGGCATAATCACCCAGAAATGGTGTTCCATAATCAGGTATACCGCCAAGCTTTATCAGTATATCCCTTTTTACCATACAGGTTGACCAAAGGAAATGGGAGAATATCCGGAAAGTGAACAGATTCTTGATAAAATCAGGAGTCGTAAATACCTGTACAAAATTCAGGTCATGTTCGTTTGATATACAGGAATTAGTACCTACATCCAGTTTATATTGTTTGGCTACGTCTTTATCAGCACAAAACCAATCACAGCCTCCCATATACATGCCATAACCGGGGTATTTTTCTTTCAGGCTGATCAATGTCTGCAGCATATCAGGATAAACAGGATCATCATCAGCGATCATTACGATATATTCCCCTGAGGAGCGTTCCAGGCTTTTATTGAAACTTGGTTTCATGCCCAGGTTCTGTCCATTGCAGAAATATTTGAAACGGGAATCATCCATTGCTTCCACAAACGGTCTTCCGCTGCCTTCAGGGTCATTATCCGATACAATTACTTCATAATTGGCATACCCCTGCAGCTTAATACTATCAAGGGTACTTTTCAGAATAGCACCACGTTTGAAGGTAGTAAAACAAAAGCTTATTAAAGGCCCTATAGAGGTATTCTCCGGCATGCAGACTTATTTAGTGCGTTTAAGATAACCATCCGGGGCAACACTGATCAGTAACTTATTATTTATAGACTGATCTATTTGAAAGTTGTCGTTTAAAGCCAGATATTCTTTTACAGCTGTCAGAGGATTATCACCTACCCCCCAGGGTCTTTTATGCCCTGGTAAATAATCTTCAGGGAGATGTTCAACAATCGTATCAAATACCACTACGTAGGAGTTCAATGATACCAGGGGAGCATAGGCTTTCAATTCTTCCAATACATGTTCATGTGTGTGATTTGAATCCAGCACTACCATCACAACCTGTTTATCTTTTGCAAAAGCTTTTACTTTTTCGACAGTATCCGGCGCAATGGAAGAGCCCTGAAGCATGGTTATCCGTTTATACATGGGATGGTTCTCTATTTCCTTGCGGTTATGTTCCCTTATATCAATATCGATTCCCAGCACTTCTCCTTTACCTACTAATTCCAGTATGGAAGCATAAAATATCAAAGATCCGCCGTGTGCGATCCCCGTTTCAATAATAAGGTCAGGCTTGATCTCCCAGATCAGTTCCTGCATGGCCAGTATGTCCTGGGGATATTGGATAATAGGTCTGCCCATCCACCTAAAGTTGTATGAATACTGCGCCTTATTAGATTCTGTGTTGAAAGACCGGGCAGCATTCTGCAAAGCAGTATTGGTACCATTCTTCTGTATACGATCTGCAGTTTCCTGCACAAATGCTGCGATTGGATTGCTCATTTAAATATTGTTTTCAATTTTGTAGTATCGCCCCAGAAATTCCTGGGTTCAATATCAGAATAGGGATAATATCCCAGGTTCAATTTTATAAATGCTTTTCTTTCGTCCAGAAAATCCTGTACCAATTGTTTAACCTGTATGGGTTCGCCACTACAGCAATTGATAATGCCTGTTACTCTGTCCTGTGCAGCTATATCCACCAGGTATTCGGCTACTTTTTCAACCGGCAGGTAATCCCGCAATTGGTCCCCCGGACTCATATTAAAGCTGCCGTCGCCCCTGCCCAGTGCCGCCTGAAGTTGCGAAAGTAACGAATTTGGATTTTGCCCCTTTCCGTACATATAAAATAGGCGGGCCCACCTGAATATAAAAGGATTCCCTTTTGCAAATTCTTCCAGGGATATCCGCAGCATATTCTTTGCCTGCGCATAAGGGTTGGCAGGCAGGGGGGGCATATCTTCGGACAGGCAACCTTCCCGCATTCCATATTCAAAACAGGTACCTGTAACTGTAACATCTTTTAATCCCTGTTTTACCAGGTTTTTGATAAATCCCAAATGCCGGGGCAGGTTATCCTGCAAATGAAACTCCGATTTATAATTGGGTAAGCCTTCCCAGGCCAGGTGGATCAATGCATCCGGTTTGTTAAAAAAAGAATAGTAATCTTCCGTTTCAGAAAAAGTCTGAAGATCAAACGGCTTGTATTCCACCTGATGATACCAGGAATATCCTGCAGCTTTTTCTGCTGAAACTGAGGTGGCCACCACCGGAAAGCCTTTTGCCAGTAGCCTTTTTATTACATAATCACCTATAAACCCTGTGGCGCCGGTTACCAAAACTTTTTTCATGATCAACTGATAAGTAATCCAGGAATAGCTATCACAAATTTCCCGCCCCATTCACGGATATAGGATAACTGGGTCATCACTTCTTCTTTGATATTCCAGGGGAAAATAATAACATAGTCAGGCCTGGTTTCTTTGAGGTGGCTTTCTTTGACTACAGGAATATGGCTGCCTGGCAGGAATTTTTCCTGTTTATGCGGATTGGCATCTACTACAAATTCTATAAGATCGCTTCTAACCCCACAATAGTTCAGCAAAGTGTTCCCTTTGGCAGCAGCACCGTAAGCGGCTACTCGTTTCCCATTTTTTTTCTGTTGTAACAGGAAATCAAGAAAGCCTATTTTGATCTTCATTGTCGCCTGCTGGAATCCGAGGTAGTGATGGATATCAGTGATTCCCTTTGCCTTTTCTTTTGCCAACAGTAACCCTACGTTTGCGGAAATTTCTTTTGTATGGTCATCCGCATGCATGGCATATATCCGGAGAGAACCTCCATGTGTAGGTATTTCCTCCACATCAAACATCACCAGGCCGGCTGCCCTGAAAATGTGAGCAACAGTAGTAAAGGAGAGGTAAGAGAAATGCTCGTGATAAATGGTATCGAACTGATTGTTTTCTATCAACTGTACAAGATGAGGGAATTCCATTGTCACTACCCCCTTATCATTCAGCAAAATTTTTAACCCCCGGGTAAAATCAACAATATCCGGGACATGCGCCAATACATTGTTACCAAGCAAGAGATCAGCTTTGATATTCTTTGCGACGAGTTCTTCAGCAAGCCTGACACCAAAAAAATCAACCACAGACTCTACCCCCTTTGTTTTTGCAACTTCTGCTGTATTGGCTGTTGGTTCAATCCCCAGAACAGGTACATTTTTCTCCACGAAATACTGCAGCAGGTAACCGTCATTGGAAGCGATCTCCACTACCTGAGAACTGGTATCAAAATCAAAGCGTTCAATCATTTTCTCTACATACCTTTTTGCATGCTGCAACCAGGTAGTGGAATAAGAAGAGAAATAAACATAAGAACTGTCAAATATCGTATCAGACTTTTTATACTCATCCACCTGCACCAGGAAACAATGATGACAGGTATATACTTTCAGAGGGAAAAAGGTTTCAGGTTCGTTCAACTGTTCCGCAGTAAGAAACGAATTGGATGCCGGAGAATTGAACAGGTCGACAAAAACATCTTTCAGTTCTGTTTGACAAAATCTGCACTTCATATACTAGATTCCTTTAAAATTTTTATCCAGAAAAGGATGGGTTTTATCCCGGTCAGAAATTTCAGTAGGTTCCAAGGGCCAATTGATTCCAACAAGTGGATCATTATATCGTATCCCGCCTTCTGCACCGGGTGTATAAAATGCGGAATGGTGATACAATAACTCGCAGTTATCCATCAGGCATTGAAAACCGTGAGCAAAACCTTCCGGGATATAGATCATTTTTTTATTCCCGGCACTCAGCTCCACCCCCATCCATTGCAGGAACGTGGGAGAATTTTTCCGCAAATCAATCACCACATCCAGTACCGCGCCTGCTATACAACGCACCATTTTTATTTCACTGAATGGAGGCAATTGATAATGCATACCCCTCACCGACCCTTTTGTAGCGGTAAATGAATGATTCAACTGCACCCACTCTTTATGATGCCCAATTGCTGCAAATTCATTCTTACAATAGGTCCGGCTAAACCATCCTCTACTGTCACCGACCGGCTGCAGGTCTATGATAAAAACCCCTTTCAACTGAGTAGGCGTAAAAATCATTTAGTAAGGTAGTTATCTATTTGTTGAAAGGTAAAATCTGCCTGTCTTTCGGAAGGGGTCTTATACCAGTCTATAGACCACTGAATAGCTTGTTTGGCATCCAGCCGGGGTTGCCAGTTCAATTTCTCTTTCGCTTTACTAATATCAAGCTTCAGCAGATTAGCTTCGTGCAGGGCCGCTCCATTAGTAGCCACTTCCATCCGCCCGCTACCCCATGTTTGTATTGCAAGCTCCACCAGTTCTTTTACAGTTAAATGATCTTCTGGTAGGGGGCCGAAATTGAAAGCCTGCGAAAAATTCTCAGGCTCATCGGACAAACGTGCCCCTAATAAAAGATAGCCGCACAATGGTTCCAGCACATGTTGCCAGGGCCTGACAGAAGCCGGGTTCCTTACCAGTATTTCCTTCTCTTGCAATAAAGCTTTAGCAGTGTCGGGTATGATCCTGTTTTTACTCCAATCACCCCCACCGATCACATTCCCTGCCCTTGCAGTAGCAACACCCTTACCATGAACAGCAATATCCTTTATATTAAAAAAAGAATTCCTGAAAGAGTCTACTACCAGTTCTGTACAGGCTTTACTGGCACTGTAGGGATCATATCCCCCCAGCCTGTCGTCCTCTTTATATAAAGCGTGATGTTCTTTATTGTCATACACTTTATCAGTAGTAACAACAACTATATTGCAAACTTTCTCCAATGCTTTCACAGTTTCCAGCACATTGGCAGTACCTACTACATTCACTTCAAATGTTTCAGCGGGAATTTCATAAGAAAGCAATACGAGTGGCTGTGCGGCGAGATGGAAAATATAATCAGGTTGAAAAGACAGGATTTCCTTTTTTAGTCTTTCCTTATTTCTTATGTCAGCGATAACGCTCTCGGCAATACTATCTGATGTAAATAAACGATGAAAAGGTGCTGAATCTTCGGGGGCAAGGGCATAGCCTTTGACATTTGCGCCTATATGGTGCAATAAAGCCATCATCCAGGTACCTTTAAAACCGGTATGCCCTGTAAGGAACACCTTTTTCCCTGCATAGTATGCTTGAAGTTGAGTCAACATTACCAGGTTTTCCATTTTGCGTGGCCGCTTTGCCACAGTGATTCCAGCTCTATTTTATCACGGAGGGCATCCATACATTTCCAAAAGCCTTTATGTTGATATGCTACCAATTGTCCGTCGAGTGTTAATTGTTCAAGAGGATCATCCTCCCACATCATATTGGACATATCACCATCGAGATATTTGAAAACATCAGGTTTCAGCACAAAGAATCCCGCATTGATCCACTTACTTTCATCCTTTGCTTTTTCCCTGAATGAAACAACATCGCCGTTCTCTGCAAGATCCATACCACCAAACCGGGCGTCGAGCTGGACAGCCGTCACTGTCGCAATCTTGCCACTTTTGTTATGGAAGCTGACGAGAGCATCTATATCTACATCACTTACACCATCACCATAGGTGAGCATGAAATCTTCGTTACCGAGGTATTGCTGCACAGCTTTTAACCGGCCGGCTGTTTTGGTATTCAATCCAGTATCCACCAGGGTAACTTTAAATGATTCTGCGTTTGAAGTGAGTATATCAACCCTATTCTTCCCAAGATCAATAGTTATATCTGAGTTATGGATATAATAGTTCATGAAGTATTCTTTGATCACATATCCTTTATAGCCCAGACAAACGATAAAGTCATTATACCCAAACTTATTATACATCTTCATGATATGCCATAAAATAGGCTTTCCGCCTATTTCCACCATGGGCTTTGGGCGGGCATCTGTTTCTTCTGAAATACGGGTACCCAGGCCGCCGGCGAATATAACTACCTTCATACGCAATGAAAATTTTGCAAAAATACCAGATTGCAGCGAACTACCCTATTTTAGATAGCAAATGACGAATGGCCTCTAGCTGGTCGATAACCGGATTTATTACCGGACCAATACAAAAGTGCCTTTCCGGAAAACGGGGCTTTCACAATTCGTACTGGCTTTGATCATATACACGTATACGCCCGCTGGCTGCTTCTCACCTTTATAGGTGCCATCCCAGCAGGCATCCCGGTCTTTAGAATAAAAAACACGTACACCCCACCTGTCAAAAATGCTGAATTCTACATTATCAACAATCCCCCAGAATTTGATACCATAGCAATCATTGAGCCCGTCATTGTTTGGCGTAAATGCGTTGGGCATAAGATATCCTCCTTTATTGCTATTGTCCACTTTCACTGTTATGGAATCATAGCTTGTGCAGCCCGACCGGTCAGTTCCCTCTACAATATAGGTAGTGGTTATTTTGGGCATGGCAACAGGATTATGAACAGAAGCATTGTTTAATGTGGCTGATGGCGTCCAGCTATACGTTCTTGCACCTGTAGCATCGAGACGGCTCCGGTCATAGCTGCAATCAATATCATTGGAACTTGTAGCAGTGACAACAGGCAATGGCAAAACCATTACTCTTGTTTGTAGGGTAGCTGAAGTGCCGCCGCAGGCGTTGCCCGTAATGGTTACTTCATAATCAGTAGTAACAGCAGGTGAAACCTTTGGTTCCGCTATGGTAGGATTATCCAGTCCGTTAGAAGGCGACCACAAATAACTGTTCCCGCCCGAAGCAGTCAACACTACAGAATCATTCTGACATATTTGCAATGGACCATTTACAGAGAAAACAGGGTCTGGTAAAACATCAACCCTGACAGAATCCAGGTGCTCACAGGTATTGGCATCTATGATCATTACCTGATATAAAGTAGATGAAATAGGCGAAGCAACCGGGTTAGCGCTAAAAGGATCATCCAGAGTAGTTGAAGGCGACCATGTGTAAGAAACACCTCCATTTACCCATAAATTCGCTACAGTATTTTTGCATATAATGGTATCTGCGTGAATACTGATAAGAGGTTTGGCAAAAATATTTACCCGCACAGTATCTGTTGCACTACATCCATTCGCTGTTGTTCCTGTCACAATATACTGTGTGGGGTTGGTTGGGTTGGCCACAGGATTACCGATCGTATTATCGTCCAGGGCAATATTCGGCAACCATGAATAGTCCTGGGCACCTGAAGCCTGTAACTGAACAGGTCGGCCGGCACAAATAACCGTATCTGCAGTGGTGGTTAAAATAAAGTTCTCCGCACCTACGCTTATCGTATCAGCTTTACTACAGCCATTGGATGTAACTGTAACCGAGTATTCTCCCAAACCAGTAACAGTAAGGGTCTGGGTTATAGCCCCGGTATTCCACAAATAAGTTGCACCAGAATTACCTGCATCCAATAAAAAACTTGAAGCTGTACAGATTAATGTATCGTTCCCTAACTCTACGGTCGGATTTGGAGTAATTGTCACAAAAAAGCTATCACGGTTAGCACAACCCGAACGCTTTGTTTCTACCCAATGATAGCCCGGCGTACTGATAAAGATGGAATCAGCACTAGCTCCATTGCTCCACAAATAAGTTCCAGTATTGCCGGATGAGCCAACTTTAATACTATCGCCCGCACATATGCTCAGGTTCTTGATGGGCAGGTGGGGAAGATTATCCAATACTACTACTTGCCGGCAAGCGCTGGTTTGAGTGGGAAGACCTATATCAAGTGTCTGGGTTATAGTGTATATGCCGGGAGTGCTATAAACAACCGGCGGAGGTTGTGGCAAAGATGAATTCGGGATACTGGAATTGGTACATCCACTAAAACGGATCCTGGTAAGACTATTATTATTCACATTTGTGATAAATGTATAGAGATCACTTCCAACCCTGAATATTTTTGAAAGTGAATGAGGAAAATTCAGATTACCGACATTTCCCAGGTTAGTGCCGGTAGGAGTTGAAAGCAGGTCGCTACCAAAATCCAATCTGACAAGTTGATCATACGATAATCCGTTTACAGCAAATGCAGTAATGTTTCCGCATTCTTTCAGGAAACAAATATCCCGGGTCTTGTGCAGTATATTACTTGGGTTGCCAAGATTGACTGGTACAGGTGTGTTCAATAATGAATTGCCAAAATCAAGCCGGATTAGGTCAGGGTCTGATTCATCATTCACCACGAATACATGCCAGTTGTTGTTATCATTGATGGCGAATATGCCGGTAGGGTGACTGAAATTTCCTCCGGGATTACCCAGGTTCTGGCCAACAGGAACATTATCAAAACTGCTAGAAAAATCAAATCTTGTTAAGGTATTGTTTTCCGCGTTAAGTGTCAGGCCGTACCAACGGTTGCCTTCCTCGAACATATGAAGGTCCACAGGGAAAGCCATGTTGCCCAAATTACCCCAGTCTGTTCCGGCGGGGTTGGCATTGGCAATATTGGCGCCAAACTCTAATTTTATAACCCTGGAAGCTATGCCTGATGAGGGATTGCCCCCTACCATGATCACATACCATTTACCTTCATTTTTAACGACCTGCAGCCCTTCGATCGTATTGATGACCACCCCGCCGACATTGCCAAGCGGAACTGCAGTAGGAGTATTTAGCAATGAGTTCCCAAAATCAAGCCGTACAAGCCCTCCTGGCAAGTGATTGGATACAAACAGATAATAGTTGCCATTGTCTGATACGATATCGGAGAAAACAGGAGAACGAAACGCGTTCCCTATATTGCCAAGATTGACACCTGTTGGAGTAGAATAAGAATTTCCTGCACAAAAATTCCAGAAATAATTGGTGGCGTTAGAGGTCATATTGGTAATGTTGACCGGCTCATTAACACAAACAGTATCAGGAGCAAGAAAGCCAGCGGTCACTGGTTGTACAGTGGGACAGGAATCAGCAACAAATGTGCAGGCGCTACTGGTCTGGTTTATTTGTGCAGATCCGCCCAATGTACCATTCCATGTCGGGTTTCCCTGTTTGTTCAATAAGTTATCAAAAGTGTAATACGCCAACAGGCCGGTTTGCGTGGTTGGGTTGGGCAAAGGGGTATTCATATAGGTCCGGATCTGGGATTGCGTTCTTGCTTCATTCCAGATACGTACTTCATTGATATAACCCGTAAAGTTCTCATTCAATGTTTGTGGTTCAAAATAGCCTATCCAGGTCTTCCAGTCATTTTGAATAAGATCGCCGGAAGCCGGTACTTCCTGCATCAGGAAACCATTCCGGTAAAATTTAAGGGAAGCACCATCATACACCATGGCGGCATGATATATTTTATTGGGGAAAGCAGGACAGTTTGTGGATGCAGTGAAGAAACCATCCGTAGTAGTTATCTCTGCCCTGTATACCCGCAGCAAATAATTGCAGTCGTTTGTGCCTTTATGTTTAGAAACAAGATCACCAAACCCATTATTGTTAAGGGTAGTATTACATAAGGCCTCTACGGTAATTTTATTGCCGGGTACATCCAGATCACCAATGCTGACATAAGAAGGCTGGCTTGGCGTATACAACCAGTTATTACAGGTTTGCGAATAAGCCGTAGAATAAAATATTACAAAGCTAAAAACACAAACAAGGGTGCGGTGAAGAACTGACATAGGCGGTGGCGATGGACTATGTTGAAAAAGTAGTTTTGGTGTGGCGGTAAGATAGAGAAAAAAGACTGGAAAATGAAGGGGATCAGGATGATATTATGCTTAGAAACCGCTCCATCCCCTTCCTTTTTGCTTCTGTCAACTCATAACTCAAATGAAGCGTATAATATTTCTTCAAATCATATATATCATATGGATTAGATGCGACAATCTCATCTATGCAATTTAATCCTAATGCGTTGGCTTTATCAAATTCCCGTATAAACTCTTCCGGTAATGGCTTTGTGCTCACCCAGGCTGCAAAAACAAAAGGCAATCCTGTAATTCCCCGCCATTCACTGCCCAGGTCATAAATGAACGTTGATATTTTGCGCTGCTCCAATGCCCGGTCGCCTATGACCAACCCGGCAGTAGTGCCTTTTATCCTGTCGCGGTAGCTTTCATCTTCTGCCTGCAATATTTCCGGATGGATACCCCAGGATTCTTTCATCAGCCATTTCAACAGGGCCACGGAAGAGCGGCTCTGGTAATCGAGGTACACTCTCTCGATCCGGTCGAGCGGCACTTCACTGAAAAGACAGACGGACGCGATCTCTCCTTCCGCCCCGATACAGTAGTTGCCCACGATATAATGTTCTTTCAATTGCGGTATGGCCGCCACGGGAATCAAGCCTACATCTACCTCTCCTTCCAGCAGCATCTGCGCCAGTTTGGACGGATACGCTCCTATCAGTTCTATTCTGCTCTTTACCGGTTCTCTTTCCAAACCGTAGATCAATGGTTTGGTGTTGCGGTAATTAACAATCCCAACTCTAATCTTCTCCAATTCTGTTATTTTTGCGCAAATATAAATCCCTGGTTTTATAGATCGCTCAAAGGCGGCTATAAACCGCAAACTGCAAACATGGAACTGTCTCCCCTTACCGCTATTTCCGCTATCGATGGCCGCTACCGCAAGCAGGTGCAGCATTTGGACGATTATTTTTCCGAATACGCCCTGATGAAATACAGGGTCATTATTGAGGTCGAATACCTGCTGTTCCTGGAAAAAAAGAAGTTTGTCAAACTTTCAAATAAAAGCATCAAACACCTTCAGAAACTGGCCAGCGATTTCGGCCCTGAAGACGCACAGGAGATCAAGCAAATCGAATATACCACCAACCATGATGTAAAAGCGGTGGAATATTTTCTGAAAAATGAACTGGAAAAAAGCGGGGGCAAACAGGCCAAGGAATGGATCCATTTCGGCCTTACTTCGCAAGACATCAACAATACGGCTGTTCCCCTTTCATGGAAACATAGCATCGAATATGAATATCTCCCATCCATCCTTAATCTCAACACACAGTTAAAGCTGCTGGCAAAAGAATGGAAGGATATTCCCATGCTGGCGCATACGCATGGCCAGCCGGCAAGCCCGACCCGCCTGGGCAAAGAGATCATGGTATTCACAGAAAGGATCCAAAACCAGGTGGAGCAATTCATCGGCATTCCTTTCATGGGAAAATTCGGAGGCGCCACCGGTAATTTCAATGCCCATCATATTGCTTATCCGAAGACAGATTGGATAAAATTCGGCAATGAGTTTTTAGAGCACCTGGGATTGAGCCGCCAGCAATTCACCACCCAGATAGAACACTACGATAATCTTGCCGCCCACTTCGATTGCATGAAAAGGATCAACAACATCCTGATCGATTTCTGCCGCGATGTCTGGTCCTATATCTCCATGGAATATTTTAAGCAGAAAACAAAAAAAGGGGAAGTAGGATCATCTGCCATGCCGCATAAAGTAAATCCCATCGATTTTGAAAATGCAGAAGGCAACCTGGGGCTGGCCAATGCCCTATTTGAACATCTTTCTTCCAAACTGCCTATATCGCGCCTGCAGCGGGATCTTACCGATTCAACCGTATTGCGCAATGTAGGCGTCCCTTTTGCACATACGATCATCGCGCTTAAATCCATTGAAAAAGGTTTGGGTAAACTGATCATCAATCCTGATAAGATCCAGGCATCGCTTGATGCCAACTGGGCGGTTGTGGCAGAAGCTATACAAACCGTGTTGCGGAGGGAAAATTATCCTCAGCCTTATGAGGCATTAAAAGAGCTTACACGCGGAAAACAGGCTATTGATAAAAATGCGATCCACCAGTTTATTGATGGACTAAAGATCAGTAATGAATTGAAAAAGGAGCTTAAGAAGATCAGCCCGCATAATTATACGGGTGTGACAGCATCATTCTGACGCCTGCGAAAACGAAGCAGTTTTCTTCCGTCTTCTTCATATTCGGCTTCCAGGCAGAAACCGCATTTCAGCAACACTTTCTGTGAAGCCGAATTGGCTGATTCTGTAATGGCAGCGATGGATGGATATCCCAGTTTTTCAAAAGCATACCGCAACCCGGCTTCTGTGATCTCGGTGGCATATCCTTTACCCCAGTGCTCTTTCACCAAAGAATAGCCCAGTTGCATATCGGCCGTATTTCCTATGGGGATAATGGCAAATGAACCGATAACCTGGTTATTTTCTTTCGACAACAACGCGATCCGCCAGTTGATCGCCGGGCCAGTGTACCTTTCAATGATCTGTGTCAGAAAACTACGGCATTCCTCATAAGTTTTAGGCGCCCGGATATAGCGAACGATCTCTTCATCACCATTCAACCGGAAAAAAATATCCAGGTCGCTCATAGTAAAATAACGGGTATACAACCGTTCTGATTCAAAGATCATTGTGCTGCTTCTTTATGTATCTCCGATGTAAAATGAAATTGAATGTCCGGGTTATTGCTGCGTTCTGTGTTCAGGAACCATTCGCTTTGCGCCAGGTACACCATATGCCCGTCTTTGTCTTCCGCAATATTGGCCTGTTTGAAACGCGAGAACTCCAGCAGCTTCTTGGGATCATTGCTGGTAAGCCAGCAGGCTTTATAGAATGGAAGTGAATTGAACACCACAGAAGCGCCATACTCATGCAATAGCCGGTACTGGATCACTTCAAACTGCAGTTCGCCTACGCAGCCGATGATCTTTTTATTTCCGCCGAATTGAGTAAACAACTGCGCCACACCTTCATCCGTCAATTGCATCAGCCCTTTCTCCAATTGCTTTGTCTTCATTGGGTCTTTATTCACCACTTCCTTGAAGATCTCCGGTGAAAAAGATGGTATCCCGGTAAAATAAAAATCCTCGCCTTCAGTAAGTGTATCGCCGATCTTGAAGTTGCCGGTATCAAATAAACCCACCACATCTCCTGCATAAGCATCTTCAATAATACTTTTATCACGCGCCATAAAGCTGTAGGGATTGCTGAAACGGACATCTTTATCCAGCCTTACGTGATGGAAATATTTGTTGCGTT
>OFTY01000503.1_pt1 | contig 27335 bp, 21 predicted proteins | sample 1775061 | NCBI WGS metagenome assembly OFTY01 (sample SAMN08195773, study PRJEB24354) | sludge metagenome | isolation source: sludge from phenol fed wastewater aerobic bioreactor B | place: India: Nagpur | collected 2016-09-16 | reverse complement strand
CCAAAAAAAGCCGTGATAACGGCAGCAAATTCTCCAAGCAGATCAGAATGAAAAGCTCTTGAGGTAAGGGTAAGCTTTTGCGCCTGTTCGATCAGCGCCTCCGTGATAACGGGATGGCAGTGACCCTGATTGACCGCCGAATAGGCCGACAGAAAATCGTAATAACGTTTACCGTCAACATCCCAGACAAACACACCCTTACCCCGGTTCAACACCACCGGAAGCGGATGATAATTGTGTGCGCCATAGCGCTCCTCTTTCTCTAAGAATTGCTGTGTAAGCGGGCTCAATGCAGAAGTAGAAAGCATGATTCAAAACTAAGCATTAATAGCAGAAGTTGAAGGCTCCGTTAGGCCCACTGCTTCGTGCCAGTTGATCTTGTCCAGCTCCAGCAATGTGCCGGATCCGTCATCAGACTTGCGAAACATGGGTCTGAACTTTGCGCCATAAACAATATCCCCCGCCGTGTAGGAGGTGCGTTGTTGTACGATGTTCGAAAAATGATCGTCGAAGCCTTTTACGAATACGAGAATCTCGAGATTAGTCTGTTGTATGTCTGCTGCGCCCATTTGATAAAGCGGGCTTTCTTCATCAATAAAATGCACTAAGGTCCAGCTTAGCGCCAGGGAATTGACCCGTGAAATCTCAAGCTTCAGCGGATAAAAACGTGTGAGTGTGTTGCCTTCCTCTTCTATATGAAAGGCTGCAGTGAGCTGTGCTTCAACATCCGTGAGATGATTGTTTTTGTAACTAGCCGTACGTAACATGAGGGCCGTGCCTCCCTTGTGGGGTGCCACCAGTGCATTGTCGCTAAAAATAAGATAGGCCTTAGGGCGGGTAAAGCGGCCGTAAAGCATACCGGTGACCATGGCAAAGGACAAAATACCCGTAAAGGACTCGATGGATGCAACCATATTGGTTAGTAAACCATCAGGACTGATATGCCCATACCCTACCGTCGTTAAGGTCTGTGAACTAAAGAAAAAGGCTTGTAAAAATCCGGGCAGATTGTCTCCGTCAATACCGTTGAGATGCTCAACGCCTATACATACATACGCCAGGGCAAACAGAATATTCAGCGTACCATAAAACAAAATGATGCTGAGTAAAAACTTCCATCGCGGCATACGGAGCAGACTATGATACAGACTGAGCCGCTCCCAAAAAGGAAGACCGGTCTTAAGGATATTGAGCGTGCCGTCTTTGTTAGCAATTCGTTTGCCTTCAGCGCTGCTCAATGCAGTGAAGCCGGTATTTTCAATATTTTTTAGCAATGCTCTTTGCTTTTTCAATGGACCGGAAATTTTTCTTAAAGCTACAGGTTCAGCTTAGTTCGTTGCATAGAAATATGAAATACGCCCTTTATTAGCTGCGATCAGACTTATCTTTGCGGCCATGCCAATGTCTGCAGCTTTTCTGGAATTACTCGTTCACCCGATATACAAGACGCCCCTGTTTTTTGACGCAGTTCAGCATGTAATGACTGACACCACTACCAGTGATCGGTTTGAGATAAAAGATGGTGTACCCATTTTGCTCACCAGCACCCTCCATAGTAATCTCAACACTTCTGCCCTGCACGAGCGGGCCGGTACCACCTTTCGGTACAAAGAACATTATCAGAATGATGCAGTAGCCTATGATTATACTGAAGAATCGGAAAACAAGATAGAACGGGAAGAAATACACCGACTGAGGGAAAATATTCTGGCAGAGATACCTGATGATGCTGAGTGGATATTGGATGTAGGATGCGGTGGCGCATGGCTCGCCAAAACATTGGTACCGCAGGAGCGCAAGCTGATCAGTATGGACATTTCGGATGTCAATCCGATACGGGCCTTAAAGCAAGTCAGCGGCGGTTCACACAGCGCTTTGGTTGCCGATGTTTTTGAACTTCCGTTCCGGCCTGGCGCTATAGATTGCATTGTTGCCTCTGAGATCATTGAACATGTACCCGACCCAAAGAGCTTTCTTTCCGCGCTGTTTACCGTGCTGAAACCCGGTGGCAAGCTCATCGTTACCACGCCTTACAACGAATTTATCCGTACATCACTTTGCATTCATTGCAATCAGCTCACACCTCACAATGCCCATTTGCATTCGTTTACAGAAGATAAAATGCAACGAATTCTTCCGGGTAAAGCACGAGAGGTAGGCATGAAAGTCTTCAATAACAAAGTGCTGGTGAAAACTCATTTGCAATATCTGCTGCGCTTTCTTCCGCTTTCGCTTTTTAATGCGCTGGACAATTTCGTCAATATCCTCACAGGCAAAAAAGCTTACAGGCTTATGGTCACTCTAAAGAAGTAAACCTGCGACGCCGGAGTTTTCGCAAAGCAAATATCAGGATCAATAACGCTGCCGCCAGGCAACCGGTAGCAACACCGGCAACTGGCGAAAGTAGCTTTTGCGAAAGCTGATGGGTCAGAAACATGGTTACACCGGTGATTAAAAATACCTGGAGCCAACTCCATAAAGGCAGCAGACGGGCTACCGGCAATTGGAGAAGCCTGGTGGTATGCCAAACGTAATAGCCCACCTGAAGATAGGTGCTGGCAACAAAAGAAAATGCCACCCCGGCAACACCCAAAACCTGATAAAGCGGATACATAAATGCAAGTGCAAGCACAAGATCTATCAGCGCTCCTTTGATGATGAGATCGCCCCGGTGCAACAATTGTAGTTGGGTGGTGTAATTATAAGCGCGTAAAGGCAACACTAATAAGGCTATGGCAAACACGTTTACCGACGAAGCATATTTTGCGGTTAGCAGAATATCAAAGATTTCGCTCCGGTAAAAAAACAAAAGAAAGAACAAAGGAAAAACGATGCCAGCCAGGAGCTTTGACGTACTGTTCAACATCCGGAAGGCCTGATCGGATTGCTTTTCTGCAGCGGCTTGTATCATTACCGAGCCGGACACTGCGCCAATGAGGTAAGGAAGAAAAGGTACTTCGGCAGGTTGTGATCCATTGAAATAAACGGCAAACATCTTTGCGCTCAGCAGTGCCCCGAGAATAAATTTGTCGAGGTATCGAAATAAGGTTTGTAAAAGATCATAGACCCCCAGATGCCACCATAGTCTTTTTGCCCTCCCGAAATGTTCATCGTCAATTACATCTGAAGGCAAGGCACGAAAGCGTGTATTGATCAAAATGATAACGATCAACACCCTGAGCACACTACCGACGCCAATCCAGAAGAGCAGCGCTCCGAGATCGAACCGGCGGAGATAATGGAAATGAACCCCAATGAACCATGCACCATAGAGTATATTTACGGCAAGCAAACCGTTCATGCGTCTTGTGGTCATTAAAAGAGCTTCGCCAATCATATAGATGGCATACGTGGCCACCAGGGCGCCGCTTACCCCCTTTGCCGTTTTCAATTTTGATGATAGCCATCAATCGCGCACCATGACGAATCCTTACCAGCTATACACGAAACAGGTACTGGACGAATTACCGGCCGACCGCAAAGTAGCCGAGAAAGAAGTGCACGTGCCTCCTTTTTTCAGGGACTCCGATTCAATGCGGAAACAATTGGCCAGGATCTATAACGGGATCAGCCTTGCCGACTATAAGTTAGGAAAGGTCATCGACCGGCTGGAAAACGATCATTTACTGGATAGCACTATTATCTTTTTCTATGCAGACCATGGTGAAGGAATGCCGCGTGCCAAAACCAATGGCATCGATCTTGGCTTCCGCGCACCATTGGTTATCTGGTTTCCGGAAATGTATAAAGGGTTATCCCCGTGGGGCACTGGTGGCGTTGCAACAGCAGACCTTGTCAATTTTGCTGACTTTGCTCCCACCCTGCTGCAACTGGCAGGTGCTCCTATACCTGAATATATGCATGGGCGTGCGCTGTTGGGTAAAGATGCAGCACCAGCACCAGCACCAAAGCAAATGCTGTTGACAAGCGATGGCGCAGAAGGTGTAACTGAGTTATGCCGTACTATCACTGATGGCCGGTTCACCTATTCACGTGTATTCATGCCTTTCATGCCGGAACTGTTTTATAAAAAATATTTCGACTACAGTGAGATTATGCAACAGATGCGAGCGGACCTCAAAAACAATTTGCTCGACAACACACAGAAACGTCTGTTTGAGACCCGGCAAACAGAATATTTATTCGACTACAATAACGATCCCTGGCAGTTGCACAACCTGGCGCAAGACCCGCAATACCAGCCCATGCTGGAAGAAATGCGGCAAAAAATGAAATCAGATATCATCCGGAACAGAGATGTGATGTTCCTCCCCGAATATGAGCTGGGCCAGATATCCAAAACAGGGACGCCTTATGAGTTCCGGCAGAATGACCAGGAATATCCTATCGCTGATATTTATCAGGCAGCATCACTATCGGGAATTCGTACGAATAATTCATTAAAAAAGCAGGTGGAGCTATTGAAGCATTCCAACCGGTTCGTCCGCTATTGGGCAGCCCTGGGATTGAAAAGCCAGGGAGAAGCAGTGAAAAAATATTCCCGCCAGTTGAAAGACGCGTTGAAGGATGAATACGCACCTGTGAAAATTGTGGTGGCTTCCGTTCTGTACGATCAAGCCAGGGATGATATGGCCGGAAATATCTTGAAAGAGGTTATCGAAACAGGCAAGCCTTTTCTGACCCGCCTAGCTATACAAATGGTACAATACCAGCAAAACCGCGATGCGTTCGTTCCGGCAGTACAACAACTGTTGAACGAGATCGCACAAAAAAAGAAAGCCGCAGATGCCCGTGAGCCGGCAGAATTGTTCATGTATAGTGTAAAAAATGTGCCCTTGAAATACGAAACATTCTGGTAATAGTTCCCGAAAGTACCAGCCAACCGGAAACCTTTAAATATTAATAGTTTTAAAAACTTTTATTATGAAGCGATCATTACTAACAATCCTTGTAATAGCAATGATTCTATTTGCCCATGGCCAGGAGTTCCGCGAAACAATTGGCAACGTCACCACAACGCCAACTGCGATCGCGAGCTATACAGGTTTCGACAATAATGGCATACTTCAATTTTCAGGTACGGCTGACTTGCGTAATACAAATACATCGAATGGTTACTGGAATGCTTCGGGCACCGGTAATGTTTACTTGTCGAAGCAAAACGTTTATTTCCGTATCGACAACATCAACACCAATGGCATTGCGATGCCGGCGCTTGCTTTTGGTATTCGCAAAGCGGCGGCTGGCGACAACGGCTCTGAACTTGTTATTGAATATTCCGCTAACGGAGGATCATGGACCGCACTTTCAATGCCGCTTTTGCCGACCGGAACTGCCGATAAATGGTATTACCGCGTGGTAACCGGGTTGCCACGCACCAGTTCCCTCAGCATCCGCTTTTCGAAAGCAGCTACGACCAATTTTTATTTTCTCGATGATGTCGCCGTGAAGACCAAAACGAAGCTGTATGAGGATATCGCGCCCACTACGCACATCTATAAAACGGCGGATACTGTGAATAACAAACTGGATATTTTCCTCCCTCCTGACCGACCGGCTTTGTCTCCGCTAGTACCGGCATTGATACTTTTTCATGGTGGGAGCTGGACCGGCGGCGATAAAAGCATGCTTTATAACCAGTGCCAGTATTTTGCGAAACGGGGCATTGTAACGGTTACCGCCAACTATCGTTTCAGAAATCTCGATTCAACCGGTCCTGCAGGTACACGGGAAATTTGTGTTCGCGATGCCAGGTCGGCTATCCGCTGGATCAAGTTGAATGCTGCTACATTTGGTATAGATACCAGCAAGATTATTTTGGGAGGAGGTTCAGCCGGCGGCCATTTGGCTACTATAGCTGCCGTCAATGAAGCAGACAACAATGATCCTACAGATGACCTGTCTGTATCTACCAATCCTCTGGCCCTCGTGTTGTTCAACCCGGCTTTCTCCCGCGCAGACGCTTATTCGCTACTTCCTTACAACTATATTCATGGCCAAAGTCCGCCCGCAATAATGATGTTTGGCAGCAATGACAACTGGAAACGAGGTGGCGATATGCTGTATCAGTCTATGAAAGCACATCTCGGCACAACTGAACTATGGGTAGCTCAGGACCAGCCGCATGGATTTTTCAACTCTTCAAATTGGGTATTTCCCTGCAACCTGCTGGCGGATAATTTTCTCACCTCATTAAATCTCCTGCCGACGTATGGTTATTCTTTTCCTGTATCCACACCCGGCAATTACCAGTTGCAATTACAAGCGCATAATGCACATAGCGGAAGTTTTCGCGAAACAATGCAGGCAGCAGATACCAATTTTACGGCACAGGTTTATCGTTATGATAACCGGTTTGCCAACTCCAAGCTTGTCTTCACCGGAAAAGCCAATGTCAATCATTCATCCCCATCTTCAGGCTATAATAATGCATCGGGCGGCAGCAATATTTCATTGGGCACTCAGCTTTCCTATTTCCAGGTAAGCGGTATCAATACCACTGGCATTGCAGCTCCGACATTATCATTCGGCATTTACAAAAACCTTGATTCCACTACTGCTTCAAATATGACCATCGAATATGCTACTGATGGATTGAACTGGCATCCGTTAACTTTCTCACTTTTGCCCGATACAACCAACAGCGCCCGGTGGCATTACCGCATAGTGCATGGACTCCCTCAATCAGGCTCATTGAGTATACGTTTCACCAAAAACATCGATTCATCTTATTTGTACCTGGACGATATATCGGTGAACGACAGCACTGCGTACGCTTCACTGCATATCCGGGGTGTGAAATGGCGCCAGTATTCGGATGATGAGTTCCTCCAGGATACGGTCGATTGGTGGCTGGCAAAACCGGTAGGCAGCTCTAAACCTGGCGTACTGGCGGCACTAGCTACCAAAGCCAATGCTGTTGTCTTCCGTATAGACCGGTACGACCGGTTCAAATCGCCTCAGCAAACCAATTTCGATAAGGCGATGAATGATATAGTGGATGCCATCGTGAAAGCAAAAAATGGCAGTGTTCCGCTGGATGTATACCTGTGGGGGAGACTATGGCTGGAACGCGATGGAGGGCCGAACTTTGCCAGTGTAGATGCAGGAGCCGAAGCAGTGAAAGATTGGTTTACAGCGGTGCTCAATAAAGCCGATTCTGCCGGTGTGCTCGACCGTATTAAAGGGATTGCGTTAATTGAAACAAATTGCGACAGGATGTTCGACGTAAAAGATTATGCCAAACGTATCGCCGATAAATTCAATGCTAACTCAGCCTGGAATGACTCCAATGGCAATCCGTTCTTTCAAACGCGAACACTGATGGTGCCGGGTGCAGGTTTCGGCGCCGACTTCCGCAATGTGGATGACGACAATGGTGCTTTTTTCGAAGAGATGAGCAAACGATGTGCGCACTTTTCTTTTATCTACAAGCTGATGCGCGGAACTCATGAAACAGTCACAGCAGGCGATTACAACAATGTTGTAGTCAATGGAGTTACCCGGACATGGGCCGATGACCTGGAAAAAAATAATGTTACCTTTTCTGTAACTGATCGGATGGCTTATCTCAACCATTTCGGATTAAGCGAACTCACTAATTATGTAAGCACGCATCGCGCCCAATATCCCGCCGCTTGTAATATTGTCTTCTGGGGAGATAAGTGGGATGGAATCAGTCAGACCCAGCCACTTACCCGGCAAGCCGTTCACAAATTGCTGGTAAAGAATGGCGGCGACAGTGCAGTGAACACCAATTATTTTTTTGACCTGGCTGCCTGTCCATCGCCGAACATATCGGCTCAGAAATTTTATCTGCTCGACAGTACTCTTTCACCCAACCAGGTTCCCGGATGGACAGGGATCTCTATCGAAAGTGAGTGGGATGCATGGCCGACAGCCAGCGAGGGAACTATGCCTTTTCATGAAACTGCAGGCAATACACAGGGAAGCTTACTCGCAAGGCAAACCAGTGGGCTGTTCGACAATAAAAACCTGTTGTTGAATTTTGGAGGAACAGCCACTGTACAGAACACTGTTACTTCTACCGGTTACACGCAGGCATCGGGAGGAAGTGCATTCAAACTGAAAAACACGGCTTCTTATTTGCAGCTCAACAGTCTCAATACGTCTTCACTTTCCGATGCGGGTGTTGGTTTCGGCATCTACAAAAGCGATAGTTTGAGCAATGGCCTCGGCTTGACGGTGAAATACTCAACGGATGGCAATAACTGGTCAGCGTTGACCTTTAACAGCCTACCTACAGGCACCGGCACCGAAGGATGGTATTTCCGCGTGGCAGATGGACTGCCAGCTTCCACCTCTCTTCATCTCCGGTTCGAAGTAGACAGCACGGGAATCGATTCATTCCTGGTAGATGATATTATCGTTGACGATTTCAATTCGCTTCCTGCCGAATCGTTTGCTCGCAAAAACTATCAAAAAGTTATGACGGCAGCCGGATCGTTCGAAGATAATAACGCCCAGTCACTGCTATGGAAGGTAGCTCCCAACCCAATAGACAGGCAGATTGTTCTTTACTGCCCTCCAGTAAAAAAAGCGCTGGCACTTACCCTGAGCGATCTGTCTGGCGCTACACTATTGCAACAATCGCTTGCTCCGGAAAGTACGCGTGCAACACTGTCGCTCGAACATTTACATCTTACTGCAGGGGTTTACTGGCTAACGATACGGGGAGAAGGTATATTGGTGACAAAAAAACTGATCAAACTATAAACAGTTAGCAACAAAGATTATGCTAAGTAGACAATTTATTTTTACGATCATTTTGCTATCATTTGCAGGCAGCAAAAGTTTTTCGCAACGGGTTTCGATTTCGCTGGCCGGCAATTGGATAGTAAAACTGGATTCACTGGATGAGGGAATAAAGAATCAATGGTACCAGGAGTTTTCCGGGCGAACGATCCAATTACCCGGAACACTGGATGATGCAGGTATCGGGGCCACTCCCCTGCTCGATACTACCCAAATGAATAAACCGGTGATGATCGGCCTTGCCCGGAAACACCGGTATATAGGCGCTGCATGGTATAGTCGTGAAATTACCGTTCCTGCAGGTTTTGCAGGCAAACAGGTGATAACATACCTGGAGCGTGTGATTTGGAAAACCGACCTGTGGATAGATGGACGGAAGATCGGAAGCAACACAAGCCTTGTAGCAGGACAGGAATTTATTGTTGGCGACCTCAAACCAGGAAAGCATCGCATCACGTTGCGCATCGACAACCGTAAGCAGTTTGAAACAAGCTACAAAGAGCTTGCCCATGCGTATACGGACGGAACGCAGATAATCTGGAACGGTGTAATCGGTAGAATGGAATTAACCGGGATGAATCCAACGCATATTACAGACTTGCAGGTTTACCAGGAAAAAACAGCAGGTGCCATTACTGTAAAAACAGCGATCAGTAAAAGTGATAATCAACCGGCATTCCAGTTGCAGGCAACAGTAAAGGATCAGCAAGGGAAAATAATAGCAAGCGCAGAAAAACTGTATCAGTCTTCACCAGGAAACGATACGGCAATTATCTTACTGCCTGTAAAAAATATCCAACCCTGGGATGAGTTTAATCCCAGCTTGTACCAGGTAGAAGTAAAGCTAAAAAATGCTGATCGAAACAATGTGCTGGATCAGCAAACCCGCCGCTTTGGTTGGCGTAACCTGGAAGGAGATAAGGCCAGGCTCAAACTGAATGGGCGACCGCTATTTCTCCGGGGCACGCTCGAGTGCGCTATATTCCCGTTGACCGGCTATCCACCAATGAACAGGGCTGGCTGGACAAAGATCTTTACAACAGCGCGGCAATATGGTTTGAATCATTTGCGTTTTCATTCCTGGTGCCCACCAGAAGCGGCTTTCAGCATAGCTGATTCACTTGGTTTTTACCTGCAAATTGAATTGCCCTTATGGATACTGGATCTCGGCAAGGATAAACCCACGCTTGATTTCCTGTTATCGGAGGCTGCACAAATACTGCGTCACTATGGTAATCATCCTTCGTTTTGCCTGTTCAGCATGGGTAATGAATTGCAGGGAGACTTCGAATGGTTGAAACAACTGGTAACAACGCTGAAAAACAAAGATCCAAGAAGACTGTATGCCACAACCAGTTTTACATTTGAAAAGGATCATGGTAAATGGCCCGAAAAAGAAGATGAGTTTTTTGTTACCCAGTGGACCAAATTCGGTTGGGTACGCGGGCAAGGCGTATTCAATGCACGCATCCCGGATTTCTTTACTGATTACTCAAATAATGTGAAGGAAGCGCCGGTTCCTTTTATCGTTCACGAAATTGGACAATATTCAGTTTATCCCGGCATGAAGGAGATCGATAAATATACCGGTATTCTCGACCCCCTCAACTTCAAAACGATCCGCAATGATCTTCGGGAAAAAGGAATGCTGGATCTTGCCGACAGTTTTAAAATGGCCAGTGGCCGGCATGCAGCCAATCTTTACAAAGAAGAGATCGAACGTATCCTGAAAACGGATGGCATCAGCGGTTTTCAATTGCTCGACCTGCACGATTTTCCTGGTCAGGGGACAGCGCTTGTGGGGCTACTCGATGCATTTTGGGATTCCAAAGGCCTGATCGATCCCACACATTTCCGCCAGTTTTGCGGACCGGTGGTTCCCTTGCTTCGATTTGCAAAAGCCAGTTATACAAGTGATGAAGTTTTTACTGCATCTGCTGAAATCGCCAACTTCGGCGATCGCGCGATCAACAAGACCGTCAACTGGAAAATAGAAGATGCATCCGGCAAACTACTGCACCAGGCTTCCTTCAATCGTTCGCCTATACAGACCGGCAACAGAACAGCCCTCGGACAATTATCATTCCCGCTGCATTCAATTACAAAAGCCACACAACTTACGGTTTCTGTTGCCATTAATGGCACGCCTTATAAAAACGAGTGGAAGATATGGGTGTATCCGAAAAAGCTTTCAGATGATCCCAGGACGGTTGGTTTTACAACAAGCATTACGGAAGCTCTTTCCTGGCTGAAGGAAGGAAAATCGGTGGTACTGAGTCCCGACACGGCAAAGGTGAATGGCGTGCCGGGTCGCTATACTACTGTGTTCTGGAGTCCCGTGCATTTCCCCGATCAACCGGGTTCGATGGGAATATTATGCGATCCGCGTCATCCTGCACTCAGTGATTTTCCAACTGACCGTTTTTCAAACTGGCAATGGTGGGACCTGGTTGCCCGTTCAAAATCAATTGTTCTTGATGACACCGATACGACTACAATCCCGATCGTTCGCATCATCGATAATTTTTACAAAAACCGTAAAATGGCGACGGTCCTTGAGTTCAACGTTGGGAACGGCAAACTGATCCTTTCTTCGATGGACATTCATTCGGATCTGGAGAACAGGCCAGCGGCCAGCCAGTTGCGATACAGCTTGCTGCGATATGCGGCAGGCAATAAATTTTCGCCTCAAAAAACACTCACTGAATCAGCATTTCTGGATCTTTTCAAGCAATGATAGTATGGTAACGCCAACTTTATCAATACGAAAAAAAATTCATCCGGCATCGTTGGTTGTCCTGTTATTGTTGTGCCCGGCATTTGCAATGTCTCAATCACCACAGGCGGAGTCATACCGGTTATCCTTGTCTCCCCAAAAAGAATATCAGACTATAGTTGGCTTTGGAGCCAGTGATGCCTGGCGTTGCGAATATGTAGGTAAAAACTGGCCACTTGCAAAAAAAGAAGCGATAGCTGATCTGTTATTCAGCAAGGATGCAACCAGTGCCGGTGCACCCAAAGGTATTGGGCTGAGCATCTGGCGATTTTATATCGGGTCAGGCAGTGCCGAACAGGGAGAGAAAAGTGGAATTGCAGATGTAGACCGAAGATCTCAATGCTTTCAGAATGCGGATGGATCCTATGACTGGTCGAAACAAGCGGGTCAGCAGTGGTTCCTGCAGGCTGCAAAAAAAAGGAATGTAGAAAAAATGCTTGCTTTCACCATTGCTCCCCCAGTGCATATCTCTGCCAACCAAAAAGCCTATCCTTCCCCGAAAGACAGTCAAATGAATATCCTTCCAGGGAAGATGGCAGCCTATGCAAAATTTTTGGTTGATGTTTTAGCTTACTTCAACCGGCAGGGAATCCTGTTTGATTATATCAGCCCCGTCAACGAACCTCAATGGGATTGGAGTAAAGGAACCCAGGAAGGAGCAGGCGCCAGTAACCAGGAAATTTATGCGCTTACCAGGGAGCTGTCCAAAGAGCTCGTTGCACAGCATTTATCTACCCGGATTGTTGTAGGTGAAGCGGGACAATTACAGCACCTGTACCAGGGAAAAGGTAAAGCAGAAAATCAGCTCGCTGCTTTCTGGGCACCGGGAAGCCCTGTTTCGATCAGAGACATTCCCCAGGTAGAAAAAGCGATTTCAGGGCATAGCTACTTTACCACCTGGCCGTTCGATAAACTGATCAGTGTGAGAAAGCGCCTTGCGGAACATTTGTCTGCTACTCCTGCAGCACCGTCGTTCTGGCAAACGGAGTTCTGTATTTTGGAACACGGTATCAATGATCATGGTATCCATGCCGGGCGAAAGCGTGACACGAGCATCAACACGGCATTGTATTATGCAAGAGTAATACACGCAGACCTGGTGGAAGCTAATGCAGCTTCCTGGCAATTCTGGACAGCATTGACTGATGCTGATTTCAAGGATGGGTTAATTTACCTGGATCGGGGTGTTGATGATTCTGGCAGGGTATTATTGAACAGGGACCGGCTGCACGAAGACGGCTTTTTTCGTGCATCTAAAACACTTTGGGCATTGGGAAATTTTTCCCGCTTTATTCGTCCAGGGATGAAAAGAATTGAAGCCAGCTATACCTTGCCAACCCAAACGGCCGTGGCTGACAGCAATTTCCTGGTATCTGCTTACAAGGGCGATAAAAATAAACTGGTAATCGTTGCCATTAATTATGCAGAGAGTCAACGGATATTGCAATTGCCCGCTCAGGAATTTACATTTCCCGGTTCGCAGGGTTTTGAGATATATACTACTTCCAGCAAAGAAAGTTTATCGAAAAGCAATAAGCGCAGCAATACGTTAGCAATTGAGCCCAGATCGATTGTTACAATAGTGGGGTGCCTGAAATAAGATTGCCGGTATCGCTATAAAACTGCAATAGAAGGTAGTTAGCTCATACCCCCCGCTCTTAGACGCTACTTTAACAATTGAAAAATACCGAATTTATAAGTTTTACCAATAGGTATCTTATAATTTGAAATAGATATTATATTCCCCTCGATACTATTAATGTGTTTTATAGCAACAGCAAATGATTTATGAACCTGCACAATGCCATTTTTTTCAAATTGACTCAAAAATGAAGAGAATTTTTCACGAGTTGTTATTGTTTCGGCTGTAGTTACTACTTTGGTATAGTTACCTGTTGCTTCAATATAGAGTATACTTCCGACTTCTAACTGAATATGCTTTTTACTACTTTGTACAAATATTCGATCTGAAACGTTATTGCTTTCTAACAAAACGACCCTTTGACCAACTGGAGTAAATGCTTTATCTATGGCTTTTAAAAAACGCTCAAAACTAAACGGCTTAAGCAGATAATCTGAAATATTATACTCATATCCTTCTAAAGCAAATTCGTTATAAGCGGTCGTAACGATCACTTTTGGCCGGTTCTGCAACGTTTTTAGAAATTCAAACCCTTTCAGAACAGGCATATTTAAATCCAAAAATATCAAATCGACCTCATTCTTGTTCAGATATTCAAAGGCTTCCAAAGCGTCATAACAGCTCTTCATCAGTTGCATAGTTGACAGCAAATCGCAATATCCCTTAATGATTTCATGGGCCATATGCTCATCATCAATAATTAAATATCTAATCATAATTGTTTCAAAATTAGCTGTACATAGTACACATTTTCTGTTACCGAAAAATTTAATTCGTGCTGATTTGAATAGGTTAACTCCAATCTTCTTTTCAGGTTTTTCAAGCCAATTCCCGATCCGGCATGAGTTTTCTCAAAATTGTTTTCAATCATAAAATATAATTCATTTTGTGAAGCTGTCAGATTCATTTTTATATAAGCATTCACCCTCAAATTCTCTACTCCGTGCTTAAAAGCATTCTCCAAAAGAATGATAAACAACAGGGGAACAATTTTTCGGGTTTCATCAACATTATAATTAAAATCGATAACTATATATTTATGATAACGCATTTTATGGAGTTCAATATAGTTTTTCAAAAAAACGATCTCTTCCCGCAGGGTAACTGTTTCTTTTTCACCTTCATAAATACAGTAACGCATCATATCCGAAAGCTTCAATATCAATTCTTGTGATTTTTGAGCATCTTTTGCGACCAACCCGTATAAGTTATTAAGTGTATTGAAAAAGAAATGCGGACTAACCTGGCTTTTCAACAACATCAATTCGGCTTTCGTTTTTTCGCTCTTCAGTTTGGTAATGAAAATAATTCGGCGAACCAGCCAAATAATACCCAAACACAAAAGAAAAACATAGTAACAGATTACGATTATGACAACTCCGGGATTATAGCTTTCTAAAAACAGAACAGACTTTCTTTCCGAAAAAATAACTTCATAAACAGCAATCATTACAGGAACAAGTGCTATTACCAAAAGAGCAATTACAACCCATTTTATATTTTGCCTCAGATCTAACATTCTGCAATATTACAACTATAAATAGCGCTTAGAAAAGTGTTGACAAACAGACGTTATAATGATTTGAAATGACAAAAACGTGTGACGAAAGCACTTCAAATGCCCCTGAACGCTTTTTACCAAGTGGCGAAAGATATTCGTCACAATTATTTCTGAAGCAACTTTTACGCTTATATGTTTGTCGAAATTAAATGAAAGATAAAATGAAAAAAAGGGTTTTCAGATATGTAAGGCATATCATTGTCACGTTTGTAATAATAGGATTTATTGTCGTTTCTTTTGGACTGTATCACGGAGCAAGTTTACGCTATGCAGAAAACCCTGTAATGATGAATTGGGATAAAGATGGCCCTTATGTTTTCAATAAAAACGATAGCACTTTTACCATCAACTACATTAGAGGAAACCAGGATGACGGGTTCTATACAGACCAAAGAGATTATTCTTTAGATTCCAAAATTCCGGCTTATTGTTATTTCCCGTTAGATTCAACACGTTTTGAGTTTACCATCGATAACAATATTAAAATTCCTGAAAACACTTATAACGGCAATTTTAAGATTTTGGCTATTTCCGATATTGAAAGCAGCTTTAAAACCTTTCGTGATTTTTTGGTTACCAATAAAGTAATTGACGGACAACTGAACTGGACATTTGGAAACGGGCATCTTGTTTTACTCGGGGATTTTGTAGACAGGGGGTTTTCGACTACCCAAGTGCTCTGGTTTATTTACAAATTAGAGCAAGATGCAAAAGAAAAAGGAGGAAACGTTCATTTTATTTTAGGAAACCATGAATTGAAAAATATGCAGGGGAATTTTGAATCTACTTCCCCCAAATATTACCACGTTGCATCTATCTTAGGAAAACATCAAACCGAGTTGTATAATACTAATTCATTTATTGGCAAATGGATGTCGAGCAAAAACACAATAGAAAAAATAAACGGCATCCTTTTTACACACGGAGGGATACATCCTGATTTGGTAGATTACAAAATAAATTTAGATGAAGTCAATCAAATTATTCGATCCAATTACTACAAGCCATATTATCCAAATCCTCAGAAAAATATTGAGCAATTATTAATTTCTTCGCATAAAGGAATTGCCTGGTACAGAGGTTATTTTAAAGAAGCTCTAACCCAAGAAGAAGTAGAACGAGGGTTAGACAAATTTAATGCAAAATCAATCGTTGTCGGACATACACTTCAACCAAAAATCAATAGACAATATAATAAGAAAGTAATAGGGATTGACGTTAAACATCCGAAAGATTACTCTAAGAGTATTCCCAATCCAAAATCGGAAGCTCTGCTAATTGAAAACAATGAGTATTACAGAGTTTTACATAATGGAAAAAAGAAAAAAATATAAAATATCTCCAAATAAAACTATTGCTAACATTACAATAGCAAACCCTGATGAATTGTCAGTACTTACCACGCCCACATCTCAGTCTGATTCTGGTGCTGCAGCTGCCGTAGTACTATCGGGCTGCACCCGTTCGTCTACGCTGAAGCTTCGGCGTTGGCGTACGGGGGCCGCCCGAAGTTCAGGGTATACTATAAATGAAAAGCCCGCCTTCGCTCTGCAGCTGCCGTAGCAATACGAAGGCAGTAAAGCTTCGGCGGGCAATGTCGTCGTTCAGTTTGCGTTTGTCCACAGGGAACAAAGCATATACGTGCGCGTATTTTATAATTTATTTACTCAGCACCCGTCTTTTTGAGGGGGACGTTTATAAATTATTTTACTATCTCGTTCTACATAGTCACCCGATACTATAGGATATGAGTACTTGGGCGCGTACGATACATTATGGCTCCTTATAATTATTTTGTCGTTAACTTTCAGGCTATGCAATTGCTGAAGCTCATTAGACTTTTCCGGCCCAAAACTGAGAATATAATCGTCACCATTAATCCTGGCCATCACCCCGAAGCCTAATCGTGAGCCTGGCGGAAGGGAAAGAGAGGTTATAACAGCTTCCATATTGGTAAAATCACTGGTATGCTTGCTTATTTTAGCAACACCGTCAAGCACTTTTTTACCTTCAGGAGACGCCTCCCATTTTTTGAACTTTATACCATCAGGGGTTGCCTCCCACTGGTTCAATACGGCGTTTGTTGCATTAGCCGAGAGCGGCTTTTGGGTTGATTTTTTAGGAGTCTCATTTTTGATTTCGCGATTAGCAAATACTAGTCCGCTTACCACAACCAGCGGTAAGATCAGCGCATAAATAACTTTTTTCATATTTTTTTGTTGGTTTAATTAACATAGATCTATCTCCTGGTAAAGCAGATCCGTTTAAAATATTTCTTTTATTTTTCATAACCTTTTAAAGCAGGTGCAACAAAAGTACTTTGATCTCTTTCAGACTTAGGGGTCTGGATTGTAAATAAAAGTGTAACCTTTGTAAATAATATCTTGACATTATGTTTGATAGCCGAAATCTCCTGTCCGGGAAACGTAAGTACCTGTCAGGATTGTTATTACTCCTGTTTATCGCTATAATCGGCCTGGCTTTCAGTATGGCTGGCGGTGACGGCTATGATGGAGCCCGGGGAGAAATCTTACTCCGCCGGATCGGGCATGAAATACTATTACAGTCCGGCGACAGCACATCACGGGTACTTCCGGTAAAAAAGATCGCCGAAAATGAATACCAGGTCAGTTTTGAGAATGATCTTACTTTTCAACCCGACTCCCTGGTGAATATTACCCAGCGTTTGCTGGCCGGGGGGCCGCTTGCACGTGATTATGTTGTTAACGTGCTGAACTGTGCAGATGCCAGTGTAGCTTATGGATATGCCATATCAAAAGATAAGAAAAATGATATTGTAGCCTGTTTAGGGAGAAAGCAACCCAAGGCATGTTACATGATCAACATTAAATTTAAACCAACGGCTATCATTACAGCAAAGGCTAAATATTTCCTGGGCGGCCTGGCATTTTTAGCATTGGTTGGATTTATTTTTTGGAGACCTGTTAAGCAACGGAAGGCTTTAATCGATAATCAGGATACTGACTTGCCCCCCAGCCGGCATAAGGATATGCTCACATTGGGGTCAATGTCGTTCGACACCGAGGCCCGTAAGCTCATAATCAATGGGAAGGTCATAGAGTTGACCAGGACTGAAACCCGTGTACTACGCATTTTCGCGTTGTCTCCTAACGAGGTTATAGAGCGAAGCCAGCTACAAAAAGAGATTTGGGAAGATGAAGGTGTTATTGTGGGACGTAGTCTGGATATGTTCATATCAAAACTTAGAAAAAAACTGGAATTTGATCCGAACATCAGGATTGTGGTTATACGCGGCAAAGGTTATAAGCTTGAAATTGGTACTTAAGAAGGAGCCCACCTCAAAACAGCTCTTTTAGGGTATAAGACCGTGAATGCTTGCGTTAGAGTTTCAGCGTTGGCGCACGAAGCCCGTACAAATCTTTTTATGGGGAAAATCTGTTATTTTCGTGGATTCTTCCTGGGTATTCGGGATGTAGCGCAGCCCGGTAGCGCACGTCGTTCGGGACGACGGGGTCGCTGGTTCGAATCCAGTCATCCCGACTAAACAAGACAAGGCAGCAGAAATGCTGCCTTTCTTATTTGGATCATCCTCTGAAATGCGGTTCAGACGTGGAATACAGGAGAACCATTCATTTATTTGCGTGACCAGTCATAATTTTTTTTAGCAGATGCCCCAATTTAGTAGGGTAATACAATGAAATACAACAAAAACATTTCATTGCAAGCTGACAAATAGGCAAATTCTGTCTAAAATGCAGAAAGGGCAGCCTGTTTTGAAGTATCTATCACAAGATTATGGTAGCGATATGATTAGTATGTGACAGTTCCAAATCTGTTTCTGTATGATGCTCCGTAAAAGATTGAGTTTCCAATTCCTGCAACGAAAGCAGGTATCGATTTTCGTCTTCAAAATTTTTTATTTTTCAAAAAGCTTTTCTTAATACTTTACCGGTTTTATCTATTACAACACTATAACTACCGTTGTAAACAATTGCTTCCCCATTTTTAAACCTAGAATTACTGTAATATTTAAGCGGAATAACTTCTTTACCACTTCTGTCTACAAAACCATAAACACCATTATTTCCAACACATACAAGTCCTTCATAGAAATCATCAACATTTTCGTAATTGTTAAGCCTAAGGATAATAGTCCCAGATTTATCCATGAAGTAATACTCTTTATCAGAAATCTGAACTCTTGCCAATCCGTCACTGAATTTATTACCTGAATGGTACAAAAATTTAGTTTTTATTTTTATAACTTCTTTACCAGTTTTGTCAATAAATATCCTATTCCCATTTTTCTTGGTTACAAGAGCTAATCCTTCTGAGAAGTTTTCGCCATAATGAAATTTAATTGGTATTACTAGTTTCCCTGTTTTATCCATATAGCCAACAGAATATCCAGAAGGGTTACTGGAAATTCTTACTAAACCTTCAGAAAAATCTGAGAAACAATAATATTCTTTGAACTCAAAAGCAATTTTGCCATTAACATCCAAGAATCCACCTGAAGGACCTCCATTCGAAAATCTAATTAAACCCTCTTTATATTCTGTACCCATATATTTATAATTCACCGGTACCACTAACTTTCCAGATTTATCTATACAACCATGTAATTCATTTGATTTTACCACCGCCCTTTCTTCTGAGAAAATATTAATTTGATCATATTGCTGTTGTGAAATAATATTTCCTTCAAAGTCAATTAGAATATATTTATTTTGTTTACAAAGTGAAAAAAAATCCCCCAGATGATTTATACAGGCAAATTGTGCCTGATGTATTATTTTACCTGATACATCAATAAAACCTATGAAATTATTTTCTTTAAAACTTAATAATTTGTCTGAATGCTGATACACATTACTATAATTAAATTTTTGCAATACATTACCCATCACATCAATATGCATCCATTTGCCCAATAATGATACCAATGCTTTCCCGTTTTTAAACGGATAAGCCATATCGTATTTGGGTTCTATTACTAATGTTCCGTTTTCGTCTATATAGCCATAGGAACCGTCTTTGGTTTTTTCAACTCTGAGTAGAGCATCATGGGGAATGTTTGCCTCTTGTGCCTTTTTTTCTTTTAGTAAAACGGCTTCCTTTTCTTCATTATATTTTCTTGTGGTGGCTACTATATTATCCGCTTCCTCCATCCTTTTTTTGGATACAATAACTTTATAATTTTTTTCCTCAGTTTCTACACCACTATTAATTTCTTTCTCTAAATCCAAAACGCTTTGTATGGCTTCTGTGTGTTTGTTGCCAATGAGCTTTTTAAATTTATTTAAACTAATAGCGGCATTGGTGTAGTCTTTATCGGCCACATATGCATTGGTGTACAATGAGTATATTTTTGGATTTGCGCCTATTTGCTTTTCTACCGATTGTAAAGCAGCGATACACTCTTTGTTTTTGCCATTGTCGAACAATTCTTTGGCTTTATTGAATTGCTCTTGCGGTGTTTGGGCAAATACCAGCTGCCTGGTCAAAAGGGCTATTATTACAAGAATATTTTTCATTGTTAGTTGAATATAAATTAATAGCATTTAACATTTTGAATTCCATTTCTATTAGTGTATTTTTTATAGAATGGACGAAACATCGTTTCTTTTTTAATTAAACTCATCGTGTTAAAATCTATATACAATCTTTCTACTTCCATTATTTGAAAGAAGTATTTCAATGTAGAAACGCCTCCTACGTTATTGTAATTATTAATGTCGTTTACAACTTCAGCATAAGTAAGCTTTATCTTTTTCGGCATATTAATTTTAGAAGAATGCTGATAGAGTAATTCTCTAATGACACCAGATTCTGATTTTTTAGAAAATATTGAATACGTATCATAGGCTCCACTTGCGTAAAACGATTCGCTTCCATTAATATAAATTGTTCTGCCCTTATGATCTATAAAAGAAATAATACCATGCATCATATCAAAAAAACAGCGATGGTCAAGAATAAAAACTTTGCTGTTCTCTGTATTTCGAATATCATAATCTTTACTATTGTACTTTACTATTATTTTATTCTTGCTTTTTAACCCAACAGTATTGGGTTCTCTAAAAATTTCTACATTATTTTCCTCCTCCACCGCATCACCCCAAAAATCATCTTTACCATAGGCTTGCGTGTTTTTATTTTTCTGTTCCGCTTTTGCTATTTGCTCTTGGGGGGTAGGCTCTTCTTCGCCATTCTCATACGCCAAATATTTTTCGGCAATGGCTTTCATTTCGTCAATAGGCCAGTCTTGCTTTACTACCCTAAATCCATCTATGGTATGGGTTTGGCAAAATTGCCACCAGGATAAAATACGTTTTATATCGGTATCAGTATGATCTCCTTTTGAAATGCCTAAAAATTCTTCTCTGGAGCGTATGCTTGGTGTGGAAAAAGGAGTAATACCTGTGGATTCAAATAATAAACTTGAATTTTTAACATTGGTGTTGTAAAGACGGTTTGCGTTTAAATAGTTGAGCCCAAGTCCGGAATAAAAATTGGCATCGAGGGTATATTTTTCTTCCATTTTTTTTACATCCGCTTCGGTTGGTCTGCCCATTTTCCATTTTATTTCAAACGCCATTTCGGTTGGCCCTAAATTGTTAAAGCGTTTCAATAAATCGGGGTATTTCGTTAAATTCTGTTTGTTTATTTTGGTAGTTATCAGCTTTCCTTTACTATCGTTAAAAGAAATATCGTAATACCCACTGCTGATCCACTCAAACTGATATTGTTCAGTGGGTTCGCCAAAAAGCGTCCACCAATCTACCTTTAACACTGCCGATTTTACAAGACCATATACTGTAATACCTTTCTCTGTGTATTTTTTCTGGTCGGTATTGGTGAATCCGTTCCCATAGTCCAGAGAACCACCTTTAATATGCCCCGCAGTGCTTTTCACCGGGTAATTGCCAAAAAAATCGAGTTGGGCAATAAAGTGTCCATTTTGTTTGTGCATGGTGCCTTGTGCTATAAGTTTGCTTAGGCCAAGCAGGCAAAAAATAAAAGTTGTATATACCCTTCCCATATTATTATTTTTATAAATTTACTTTTTCTTACATTGTTTTAGGCTTTCTACTAAAGACAAATGCTGTTTGCGAAAAAGTAGTTTGTGACAAATAAATTAAAGTCAGTACTCCAAAAAGTTTCCTCATCTTCTTCATGATGTAACTTTATAGTTTGCAGGCGCCGTCGCAGTTGCCGCACTTTTTATTATTGGTCATTCGCATTGAGCGATCCCTCTCGGCTGTCAGCTTATTTTTCATTTGCTGCACTTCTTCTTCCGTAAACATTTCGTTGCTCACGTAGTACGCCTGCAATGCAGCGCTTACCAGTTTTTCCATTACCAATTTTTGTTCTTCTATTACAGGGCTCATCAACCCGATTTCCCAGTCGGGGTTAGTCGGCTCTATTATGGTTTTTGTTTGCAGGTACTGCCAGAAAGCCTTTTTTACGCCGTCACAGAGCTGACATTTCCCAACATAGAGTGCCTCATTTACATATAATTTTCTTACACCGGCTGTGTTGAATTTGTTTTTATCAATAAAATTGAAAACGGCTGCTCTTACAATACCCAGGGCATTTGTTGGCCGGGCAGCTATATGGTATTGTTTGTATTCGTTTATGTGGTTCAAAATTCTTTCAGTCAAATTCCGGATGCGTCCTACCAGCATATACATTTTTACATGGTCTGTGTAAACGGTATCCCAGTCATTGGGCAATAGGTAATGTTTAATAGATTTTGACCTGGTAAAAATAAAGGCTGTCGTATCGCTCCAGTTTGAAGGCATGGAATCAATATCGAATGCAGGGATATGATATACCCAAACCTTGTTGCTGTCTGCTGTATTGACCTGGCTGCACCGGTATATTACTTCCAGGTTTTGGTGATCCACTTCTATGCTTTGCTCCCATAGTATTCCATCTTTGTCCTTAACTGTTTTATACAGGCCCTGTTCTAAAAGGCCTGATGCAACACCAAGTCCGTAGTGGGCATTGTCGTTTTTAGGCTTTGGCTGCTGTGCAAGTGCTGAATGAAAGGAAACCAGCGCCAAAACAAACATATATGTGTGGAGTATAGTTTTCATAAATAAATTTATCTTTTTTACCTAAATGATCGTCTTTTATAACTCAGGAACTGTGTTAAATAGGCTGCTTATTGGAAAGATTCATTAAACTACTGTTTTGCATACAGCCCGCTACACAAAATGAAAATTGTCCATTGAAAAACGCCAACGGGGAAAATGTTTTTTGCCTGTTTATTGTTTTATTATTTTAATTGACCTTGCCATTCTTTGACCTTGCAGCAGCAGATAGTAATTACCGGCAGTCAACTGCTCCATATCAATAACAATTCGATTAGCTCCTTTTGATAAAAGCGTGTTAATGCTATATAGTTGCCTCCCTGTTTGATCCAGTAAAGTATAGGTAGCCGGTTCTGCTACCGGAGCGATTACAGATAAAGTAGTATTGCTATGTGCAGGGTTTGGATAAGCAGTTACAATTATTTGTTCATCAACCGGTGAGTTAACGATAAGTATTTTAGAGAATGTAAATTGTCCATCCAGGTCAATCATTTTTAATCGGTAATAATTTGTTCCAGGTTCCGGGTGTTCATCAATAAAACTATAGTTATGAGAGGTAGCTACCGACCCCATAGCTGCTATTCGGCCTATAGAAGAAAAGTTACGTCCATCACTACTGTGCTCTATTACGAAATGAGAAGTGTTCTGTTCTTCTATTGTTGTCCATTGAAGTTGGCAATGTTTATTTTGTTGTTTTACGGAAAGATTTAAAAGCCGTAATGGCAGCGTACCTCCATAGGTACCCGAAGTCATTACACGATTGCCGCTCCCGGAATAGGCCACGCCTACAAATAACCCATTGCCGTATGATATACTTATCCAGTTATTATCTGCCGGGGAATTTCGGAGTGTCCAATTAATACCATCAGGGCTGGTCATCACACGGTTGCCACTACCTGTAGTAGCAACGGCCACAAATAACCCATTACCGTGTATAACACCAAACCAGCTATTATCTGCCGGGGAATTTCGGAGTGTCCAATTAATACCATCAGGACTGGTCATCACACGGTTTCCGTTGCCCGAAATTGCCACAGCTACAAATAACCCATTACCGTAACATATACCTGACCAATTATTGTCTGCGGGAGAATTTCGGATTGTCCAATTAATACCATCGGGGCTGGTCATGACACGGTTGCCGCTGCCCGAATTCGCCACCGCCACAAATAATCCATTACCATAAGTTACGCTTAACCAGTTATTATCTGCCGGAGAATCCCGGATCGTCCAATTAACGCCGTCGGGGCTGCTCATGACACGATTACCGAAGCCGGAAAAAGCTACCGCCACAAACAATCCGTTACCGTAGGTTACCCCTCTCCAGCTATTGTTAGCGGGAGAATTCCGGATCGTCCAATTAATACCATCGGCACTGGTCATTACACGGTTACCGCTGCCGGTATTAGCTACAGCCACAAATAGCCCATTACCATAGGTTACGCTGGTCCAGTCATTATCTGCTGCAGCATTCCTGGCCGTCCAGTTTATGCCATCAGGGCTGGTCATCACCCGGTTGCCGCTGCCAGTTGTTGACACAGCCACAAATAATCCGTTACCATAGGTCACACTTAACCAGTTATTATCAGCGGCAGAATTCCTCGATACCCAGTCTATGCCAGCAGTTTGTCCGCTTGCATTTATTGTAAACGCAAATACCCCGATAGTGATTAACAATAACAGGTTTATAATTTGCTTCATAGTATGTAATGGTTTATTGGTATTGCATAAGAGATTGGGAACTCATCTTTTAAAAAGACAAACAGTGTAAGTTCTCCCATTTTTATAAAGAGAAAAATACCCCCGATGGGGGATGCAGATTTGCGGCAAACAATTACTGGTTCATCAAAAATACCAGTTGCGGAATGCTGCTGATGCTGTTACGTCGCAGGGCGTTTTTACGGTGGGTTTTTACAGTCTCTGTACTCAGCCCGGTTTTTTGGGCTATCTGCCGGGTGGTGAGGCCTTTGGCAATAAGCTGTATAATTTCCCTTTCTCTTGCCGTTAACTGAAGTGTTTTGTTTGACTGCACTTTTTTCTGTGCGAAAATTTTATGAAATGACAAAAAGCTGAGAATATTTTTTGTCGCCCGCCATTTTGCCAATACAATGTTAGGAGCAGTTTTATTTCGTTTTTTCCTCTGCTGGTTTCTCGTAAGTCCAGAATTCATCAATTCTTAAGGCTCCTAATAAAATACCGATTTTTCCTATGATAATTTTATCTTCTTTAACATGGTGTTGCAGGCTGTTTGGAAACGAAGACTCAGGCTTAGCAATTAAAATAAAGCCTCCATCATTTAGCTCGGCTGGCTTTGGCAAATAGTCGAACTCACCAAAGTGATAGCAGTCACTCACCAAAACAATGACATCTCTTAGTCCTTTCCTGCGAGTTAGTTTAAATATGTAATGCTCCTTCGTTGAGATGTCCTCAACTTTCATAACATCTTGATGGAATTCCATTCTGCTGAGTATGAATGGCATTATGGTAGCATGAAGGTCTTTGCCCATTTTATAAGAGTTTTATGCAAGTGTTTTTACTCATGAATTCTTCAAAGGCTTTTATCTCATTTTGAGTAAATGTTGTGATATGCAATGGCTTTAAAAATTGTTTCGCGAATTCGTCTCGAATGGAGTTGATTTTCTTATCGGTAAACAATAGCAAGCGGAAACAGTATAAATAATTGCTATCCCGGATCATCCATTTTCCGTCTGCCATTTAGTTTTACTAATACTTTTACAGAAGCATTGAACATATAGTTTTAATTCAAAAATTCTTCCAAATCTATTCGCCGGTTATCCTTCTGGCTAATATTGAATAAAGTCTTATTTTGCTGCTTAAATCAGCAGTCTTTTGACACCAGCTTCCACCATTGCTGCCCTGAAAGACGGAAACGAATCTGTTTTTGCCGAAGCTTTTCATCAATACTATGAGAGGGTCTACTTATATGTATTGAAGAAAACCGGCTCCAGCTATCTGGCCGAAGAGACTACACAACTGAGCTTTGTAAAGCTTTGGCAATACCGGCACAGCCTGCGGGAAGACGTTCTCTTCCTTACTCAGTTATTCCGCATTGCCAGGACAACTATGATAGACCTGATCAGAAAACAACAAACATCTTCCTCACTTGGCCTCCCGCTTTCAGGCGTTCCGGACCTTGCTTCCGACGATATCTGGCAGAAACTTTCTGCACGGGAACTCCATGCCCGGTTGCAATTGGCTGTCCGTAATATGCCGCCCGTGAGAAAGAAGGTCTTTGAACTGAGCCGGATTGAAGGTAAAAGCAACAAGGAGATCGCTGCACTACTTTCCATATCTGTTAAGGCGGTAGAGTTTCATATTACCCAGGCCTTAAAATATCTCAAGCGCTATCTGGTAATAATTATTTTTTTGGCCGACCTAGGGTAGTGCCTTTATCAAACGTATATTTTAATAACATCTCTGAATCAAACACTCATTTGAATGATATCGCAGGAACTGTTTGCCCGTTTTCTTAAAAATGAGTGCACCGTTGAGGAAAAGGAACAGGTAATGAACTATCTCCGGGAAAATCCCGAAGAATGGGACATCTATTTGCCGCCGGAAGAATTTATGCAGATCGATAGTCATGGACAAACCGGCAATGATCTGCGTGACCGGCTTTTTCATAATGTAAAGGAGACAGTTTTTCAGGGAAAGGTTCGCCGGTTGTACATACGAAGGGCTATTGCCGCGGCGGCCGTGATCATTGTTCTTTTTACCGGCTATTGGTTCATTCGTACATCAACAGGAAATTCCCGGACGGGAACACCTGTTGCAAAAATTGAACCGGCTCCAAATAAGGCAAGCTGGAAGCGGGTAAATACAACAGCAGTACCTATGCAACTTGTACTGCCCGATAGTTCTGTGATATTACTTGCGGCCAACAGCGCAGTAAGTTATGATGGGATATTTGGCGAGAATGATCAGCGAGCCATCCATCTTTCCGGAGAGGCCAGATTTGATGTGAAGAAAGATGCCCTAAGGCCGTTTACTGTTTACAGCGGCGGTATATCAACAACAGCCCTTGGAACATCGTTCAATGTGAAAGCTTACGAAGAAGTGAATATCATCACTGTGCATTTGATCACAGGAAAAGTGGTGGTAAAAGCAGCCGATACGGTAGCACGCAAATTAAAAGAAGATATGTTCCTGAAACCGGGAGAAGCCCTGTTCTATAATAAAAGTACCTGGCAGGCAAGTATCCGGAAACCTGAGAGAGGAATGAATACTGCTGATATAAAACGGGACCTGCTCATGCCCGCACAAAAACCTGAATGGTATTTGTTCGACAATCAGCCGGTTGCAGAAGTGTTGGATCAGCTTAGTTACTATTATGGAATGAGGATCGTTTATCGCAATCAGGACCTTAACAATAAATATCTCACTGCGAAGTTTCAGGCGACTGATTCGCTCAGTAAGATCTTAACAGATATAGCTCTGATAAATCATTTATCAATTGCGCATAGCGGCGATTCATATATTGTTTCTTTGCGCTCAGACTACATCCGATCGGGGCGG